>Ga0315338_1000300_pt1 | contig 141148 bp, 141 predicted proteins | sample ASW8metaG_FD_204518 | JGI IMG/M metagenome (GOLD analysis project Ga0315338, IMG submission 204518) | Ammonia-oxidizing marine archaeal communities from Monterey Bay, California, United States - ASW #8 | ecosystem: Environmental > Aquatic > Marine > Coastal | place: USA: California | collected... | reverse complement strand
ATCAAACAATTTGTCTAGATACAAAACCTGAAATGAAAACAGAAGAAAAACAGGTTAATGAATCAACCGTAAATGAGGAGAAAGAATCAACGACTAAAAGAACAAAAGACGTAACTGAAGACGTAACTGAAGACGTAACTGAAGACGTAACTGAAGACGTAACTGAAGACGTAACTGAAGACGTAACTGAAGACGTAACTGAAGACGTAGCTGAAGACGTAACTGAAGACGTAACTGAAGAAGTTCGGGAGTAAAATATGGCTTTCCAGAGTAGAAAAAAGTTCTGTTATTTTAAAGAAAATGGTATGACAGAAATAGATTATAAAGATGTAAAATTATTAAGAAGGTTTGTGACTGATCAAGGCAAGATTATGCCTCGTCGTATAACAGGGACCAGTGCTAAAATGCATAGAAAACTAGTTAGAGCGATAAAACAAGCACGAAATATCGCATTGATGCCTTACACGAATACAAGTACAGAGAGTTGATTATGGATATCATTTTATTACAAGATATAGAAACACTAGGTACATCGGGCGATATTGTAAAAGTAAAGCCAGGCTATGCGAGAAACTTTTTGTTTCCTCGCGGAATGGCTGTTCGCTCATCAAAGCGTAATAGAGCATTGGCTGATGAAAAGAAAAGCGTAGCTAACGCACGGGCATTACGAGAAGCGCAGGCATATGATGAATTGATGGATAAATTAAAAAATACTGAAATTACAATAGAGGTGCAAGTAGGCGGTGAAGATCGTTTATTTGGTTCCGTGACCTCTCAAGATATACAAAAAGCACTTGCTGCAAAAAATATAGATGTAGATCGCCATTTAATTCTGTTGGAAGAACCGATCAAAGCATTGGGGATTTATGATGTGCCGGTGAAAATCACAAAAGGATTGAATCAAGAAGTAAAAGTCTACGTAATTCAAGCTTAAATTTTTATGTAAAAAATATTTAATCCCTACTGGATATCTATTCGGTAGGGGTTTTTTATTTGGGTTAGATTCCGCTAAGATGATTCACCAATCTATAAAATATTTCGGACATTTATTTCTTTTCTGGATGACATTCTTTGCAACAGACCGGTTTCTATTTTTATTTTATAACCTTAATGAATTAAATCTGTCTTTCATTCAAAAAATTGAACCATTTTGGCAGGCCTTTCGGCTTGATCTATCTACTGCTTGTTATATGATTTTTCCTTTATTCATTATTTGGTTAATTGGATTATTTATCCCAATCAAAAAAATAGAGAAGATTATAAAAATATACTTTTTAACACTAATACCACTATTAGCCTTTGGTATTATTTTGAATTTAGAAATATATAGCGAGTGGGGACACCAAGTTAATCGAGATACATTTTCTTATTTAAAATATCCTCGAGAAGCATGGGCATCCTCTCTTAATTCACCCTTAATGTTATTATTTAGTTTATTTAGTGTATACACTTTTTTGTTCCTGAAATGGGGTAAATATATTTCCCAATTAGATTGGAGAATGTTTAAATGGGCATCCGGTTTGAATAGAAAGCGAATTTTAATTAATTTAGTAAAAGGTCTACTTGCATTTATTATTTTTGGTATCTTCTTAAGAGGAGGTCTCCAATTGGCGCCCATTAATCAAAGCTTTGCCTATTATTCAACCAACCCCACTCTGAATGCAGCTGCTGTAAATACAATTTATAATTATTTATATGGATTTACTCGAGAAGCACATGTCAATCCATATAAATTTTTTTCAGAAAAAGAAATTGAAAAATTACTTTACCAAGATTATTCAAAACTTTCAAATGCGCCAAAAATATTTTCAAAGCCTCAACCCAATATAGTTCTTATTATTATTGAAGGTTTTTCGGCTGAACTATTTAAATCTATGGGTGGTAAAAACCAACTAACACCCAATATGGATAAATTAATAGAAAATGGATTATTATTTGATAATATATACGCGACATCTACAAGAACAGACCGCGGACTAGTATCTATTTTGAGCGGATATCCCTCCCTCCCTAATATTTCATTAGTAAAACAACCAGAAAAAGCAGCTAAGCTTTCTTTTTTATCACAACATTTCAAAAATTTAGGCTTTACTACAAACTTTTTATATGGGGGTGAATCTGAATTTGCCAATATTAAATCTTATCTATTAAATGCAGGATTTAATCAAATTATTGATAAAAATAATTTTAATAGTAAAGATTTTAATTCAAAATGGGGTGCCCATGATCATGTTGTGTTTAATAAAGCTTTAAAAGAATTAAAAAAATTAAAAGAACCATTCTTTTCTACCATTCTTACTCTTTCTAGTCATGAGCCATTTGAAGTCCCCATGGAAACAATTATCCATGGGAGTGACCGTCAATCTTTGTATAAAAATTCAGTTTTATATACAGATAAAATTATTGGAAATTTTATGAAAGAAATTCAAAAAGAGATGTATTATAAAAACACAATTTTTGTATTTATTTCTGATCATGGATTTAGAATTGGGAATGCTACGAATCGTGAAAAACGACGATATCATATTCCCTTCTTCATGTATGGTATCCCCTTAAAAGAACAGTGGTCGGGAAAAAAAATATCTAATGTGGGAAGCCAATCTGATTTAGCAAAAACTATTCTAGGACAATATAAAATTAAAACGAATTCATTTAAATTTTCTAATGACCTTTTTACAAATCGATCTGGAAATGCTCAATATACCTTTAGTCATGGATTTGGATTCGTGTCTAGTAAACAAAGTTTAATTTATGATTATAATACAGAAGTGGTTACTTATTCTAATTCGAAGGAAACAACTTCCACTCAACAAATATTTTTTAACACTGGAAAAGCATACCTTCAAAAAGCTTACCAAGATTTTATTGACCGAAAATAATTAAGTAATGTTCGCAGACGTTTCATTCCCTATATCAAGTTATCAAACTTTTTCATATAAGGTTCCTAAAGTGTTAAAAGAGCAAGTAGCAATTGGTGTTCGTGTTAAAGTACCATTTGGGAATCGAAAGGCACAAGGGATCGTGGTAGGTATACAGAAAACTACCGAATTCAAAGGTAAGATCAGTGAAATTGAATCTCTAATTGATAATAAACCTGTATTAAATGAAAATTTATGGTCACTCATTAAATGGTTATCCGAGTACTATTATACGCCATTGGGTATTGCCGCAAAAGTTGTACTCCCAGCCAATCTTTCAACAAAATATAAACCCAAAAATCAATTATTTGTTAAAGCCATCTCTAAAGAGAATCCTCTCTTTAAACGAGCAAAAGCGCAAAAAGCGGTGTATGATTATCTTGTTAGTGTGAATGAACTTGTTTCAGTTCAATCATTAAATGCATTATCATCAAATTCAACAAGCATCTGTAAAAAATTAGCCACTAAAGGATTGGTTTATCTTGAAGAAAAACCTATAATACCTGATCTGACGAGATTAGCGTTTAATCCAATCAATAAAAAGATCAGATTAACTAGACACCAAAATAAAGCATTGGAAAAAATAACCAACGCTATGGATAATAATTCATTCAAGCCCTTTTTGCTGCATGGCGTTACTGGTAGTGGTAAAACAGAAATTTATATTGAGGCTGCCCGCCACGTAATAAAACAAAATAAAACGGTCATTTTGCTTTTACCTGAGATTGCTTTGACTCCCCAGATTGCAGGACGTTTCAAAGCAGCTTTCGGAGAGGATGTGGCCTTGTGGCATTCTAAATTAAGCCAGTCAGCTCGCGCTTGGACTTGGAAGCAAATTTGCGAAGGAATTTTTAAAGTTATCATCGGTGCGAGATCAGCCATTTTTGCACCACTAAAAAATCTAGGACTGATTATAGTTGACGAAGAGCAGGAAAGTTCATATAAACAGGAATCAATAGATCCAAGATACCATGCAAGAGATGTGGCTCTAATGCGCGGGAAAATTCATAATGCTACTGTCGTGCTTGCAAGCGCCACACCAAGCATGGAATCTTACTATAATCAAATTCATGGGAAGTTTAATTATATTCATCTACCCGAACGTTTTGGTCAGGCTAAATATCCCCAAGTTCATGTCGTGGATATGATGAAAGAATCAGAAGAAACAGATATTTATGGAGGAATTTTTTCAAGACTTCTTTTAGATAGAATCCAAGATCGTTTGGATAAAAAAGAACAAATCATTTTGTTTCATAATCGCAGAGGTTTTGCGCCTGTTTTGCGGTGTAATGATTGTGGAGAAGTATCCATGTGTCTACACTGTCAAATTGCCTTAACATATCATAGGGATGGAAAATATCTGCAATGTCATTTCTGTAATCATACGCAGCGGACTTTACCTTCAAAATGCGATCACTGCCAGAGTTTTAACATTCAATTATCCGGGACAGGTACTCAAAAAGTTGAAGATGAGTTAAAGGTTAAGTTTCCTAATGCAGTTATGGCAAGATTAGATGCGGATTCTGCTAAATCGGGTGTAAATATTACTAAAGTTCTCCAAGAATTTTCCAAAGCAAGAATAAATATTTTATTGGGAACGCAAATGATTGCTAAAGGCTTGGATTTTGATAATGTGACTTTGGTTGGTATTATAAATGGAGATACGGGTTTATATCTTCCAGATTTCCGAGCCGGTGAAAGAGTATTCCAATTAATTTATCAAGCAGCAGGTCGGTCTGGGCGAGGCAGTATTCCTGGAGAGGTAGTGGTTCAATCTTATAGCACGGATAATTCTGTAATCCAATGTGCCACACAACTTAATCTTAAGAAATATTATAATATTTGCTTAGATGAAAGGCGAATGCTCAACTATCCACCGTTTAGCTGGATGATACGGATGGAGATTAGAGGTAAAAATAAAAGTGCCGTCGAACAGTCTATAAGTGATTTAAATCAGCGAATAAAAAAACTCCCCAAGGGGGTTGAAAAGCTTGGTCCGGCTTATTGTTATCGTAAAAAACTTCGCGATTATTATCGCATGCAAGTAGTGCTTAAGGCTAATAAAGAATTTGATCAGAATGGTAGTAAAGTTCATGCCTATTACAAATCGATCATAGCCAATAATGGAGGATTAAAGCTACCAGGGAACCTCCGTTTAGTGGTTGATGTAAATCCTGTATCACTTTTATGAAAAAAATCTTTTTTATCATTTTTATTTCAGGATACGCTATAAGTCAGCCAGCCTTTCAAGGTCTAAATGCCTGGACCCAAAGTAGTACTATTGGTCTAGCAGGTGGAGGATATCTTCTTTGGGGACAAAATGATTTTAGAAATGCCGGAATGTTATATAATTCTAAAAGGAAAATGAAATTTACTATTGTTAAATATCCTGCAGGTATCAATGGACAGTCTATTGTTGGAAATGGTACCATTAACAGTCATAATCTAGGGTTCAAAATTAACCGAATTAATTATGGAATATTTGATGGGCGTGATATTGGAAACCAAAAAACTGACAATTATTCTGCTAGTGATCTCCACCTGCAAATGGGGTACGCAAAAGCTTCAAATTCGGGACGTGTTATTATTGGTATTAATGGGGGGATTTTATTAAGTAAACTAGAGAAATCAAATGCCAGTGCAATTACTCTATCTCCAGCTATTATTTATAATTCAGGAAGGACCGATTTTGGTTTCTCGCTTCAAAATTATGGTAAAGTTATTAATAACTATGGTGAGTCTAAGGAATCAATGCCTTTAATGCTGGTGACTTCAATATCAAGGCAAATAACTCCACTTCCATTAATATTAGAATTTGACCACCAATATTCAAAGCACCACAAAATATCTTTTGCTACAATTTCAGGAATACTGATTTTTAAAAATGGCCTAATTATAAAAGGGGGCAAATCATATAGAATGAAGCAAATGACAAATATATCATTTATACGAAATTTTATTTCAGATTTTGGAATTGGCCTTGAGTTCGATATAGACGATATAATTATAGATATTAATACCTACAACTACAGCGCAGGCGGATTTATTATTGCTATGGGTATTTCAGTCCTCTATTAATTAATAATATTAAGCTATAATATATATTTATAGCACTAAATCAAATAATTATTAAGAATTTCTCTATTTTTGATTAAAATATTTAAGTACTAAATTAGTCTTCTATAGAATACTAGGAGAAAATTTATGTTTGACAACCGTGATATTCAAATTCTGGAAATACTTCAAAAAGATGGTCGTTCTACAGCTAGCGATATTGCAAAAGAAGTTGATCTATCTATCCCCGCCGTAGGAGAACGGATAAAAAAATTAAGTGAAAAGGGAATAATAGATAAATTTATAGCCGTACTTAACCACAAGAATGCAGGTCTTGATTTAACAGCATACGTTTTCATTGTTAGTGAGCATTCAGACCATTATGACGAGTTTATACACAGAGCAAAACAATCTAAAGCCGTAATGGAGTGCCACTCTATTACTGGCAGTGGATCACATATATTAAAAATTCGAGCAAAAAACTCACAGGCACTTGAAAAAATTCTATATGAAATACAAAATTGGCCCGGTGTTTCCAGAACCCAATCTAACGTGGTTTTATCCTCTTATAAGGAAACTACGGATATTGACCTTCAGTCTTTTATAGAGCAGCATAATATATCTTAATTAATCTATAAATTATTCCCTCTACTCCTTGAAGCTTTTAATATAGCATAAATTTAATTTTAATATATTTGTTATATAATTTATTAATACCTTAAATTATTTAGTGTTATTAATAATAATATTAAAACTTTAAGTTATATTTTTAATATAAATAAATAAAATTAGGAGTAAATTAAAATGCTTGGGATGAAAAGTATAAAAATATTAGAATATATATGGCTCGATGGATATCAGCCTGAACCATCTCTTCGCAGCAAGATTAAAGTAACGAAAGATGAGATGCCTCCTGATTGGTCTTTTGATGGTTCTTCTACTCAACAAGCGGAAGGTAGCAGTTCAGATTGTTTATTATTACCAGTCCAAACTTATGAAGGCCCTTTATTTGCTGACGCGCTTGTTATGTGTGAGGTGCAAACTGGTGAGCACGAAATACATGCTACTAATACTAGAGCAGCAGCAGCGGCAGTTTTAACTGATGAATGGTGGTTTGGGTTTGAACAGGAATATTTTTTTACTAATAAAAATGGTGAGCCTCTTGGATGGGAAGAAGGGACTCCAAGGCCACAAGGCGATTATTATTGTGGGGTAGGAACTTCAAATGTAGAAGGAAGAGAAATCTCAGAAGTACATCTTGAATCATGCCTAGAGGCTGGGATTGAAATAACAGGAACAAATGCCGAAGTTGCTTTAGGCCAGTGGGAGTATCAATGCTTTGGAAAAGGGATAAAAGCTGCTGATGATCTATGGGTTAGTCGATATCTTTTATATAAAATTGCAGAAGATTATGATGTTTGTGTTAATATTCATCCAAAACCTAAAACTGGTGATTGGAATGGTTCTGGGATGCATGCAAATTTTTCAAATGAAGAGATGAGAGCACGTGGGACAGAAAGTCTTCATACTTCTATTTGTGAAAAATTAGGAAAAGTTCATAAGGAAGGTATTGATGCATATGGTTCAGATAATGACATGAGACTTACAGGTCTTCATGAAACACAAAGCATTGATCAATTTTCATATGGTGTGAGTGATCGTGGTGCTAGTATTCGAATTCCGATATATACAGTCGAACATGATTGGAACGGATACCTTGAAGATAGGCGCCCAGCTTCAAATGCTGATCCGTATAAAATTATAAATCATATTGTTAGCACGCTTACTAAATAGATTAAGTATCCTTTATATATAAAAATCATTTAATTTATAATTTGATAAATTAGAAAAGCTCTAATACATAATAATTAAGATAAAATAGAACTCTATCTTATTTATTATTATTAATTTAATTTCCTCATTATGTTGAAAGAATGATGAAATATTATTTACAAGTATCTATACTGCTATTTATTTTTTCTGGATGTGAAGAAATAGAAAAGTCTGAAAATTCTAGTTGGAACCTTATCCAGGAACAAATTTTAGCTCCAAATTGCGCAAATTGTCATATAACTGGTACGGCAATATATAAGCAGTCTGGATTAGACTTAAGTGGGGGTAATGCTTATAATGAAATGGTAAATGTTTTGCCAAAAAATATTTCAGCAAAAGATGATGAATTAGTTATTGTAAGTACTGAAGGTGGTATGAAAGGTTTAAGTAAAAGTTTTTTATGGGAAAAAATTAATGCTTATGACCGAGAACACTTTTTAAGTGATCATTCTGAATATGGTCAAATGATGCCCCCTGGAGAAAATTTTTTAACGGATGGTCAACTGCAGTTCGTACGTTCATGGATAGAAGCCGGAGCGCCGGAAACAGGAATTATTGTTGATGAAAAAATATTAACAGATTCAAATCGTTATAAGCCGGCTCCATTTAAACCTCTTCCTCAGCCTAAAGAGGGATTTCAACTTCATTTAGGTCCATTTGAAGTTCAGCCCAACTTCGAACGAGAATTTTTTCACTATACGAATATGAACTTGACTGCTGATATGTATGTTAATCGAGTAGAGATTGAAATGCGTCCGGGGAGTCACCATTTTATTCTTTATTCTTTTTTAAGTGAAACCCCTCCATCCGATCTGCCTAATTATGATGAAGATCGAGAACTTCGCTTAAATAGCGGAGGTCTAATCTTGTCTACTTTGCGCACGATGCAGTACCATCAGTTTTTTGCAGGAACACAATGGCCACGGTTAGATTATAAATTGCCGCCTGGAGTGGCTTTAAGATTACCATCTAAGTTTGGTCTAGATCAAAATTCCCACTATGTGAATCGAACTGATTCAACTATGATTGGTGAAGTCTTCACTAATATTCATACAGTTTCTGAATCAGCTATTCAGCATGTAGCCGAACTATTTTCTATGTCAAATCAAGAGTTATCACTCCCTCCAAAAAAAGTGACAACATTGCAGAAAACATTTAGAGTTAAAGAAAATACTCGTTTTGGGCAGGTTTTTTCTCATGCACATGAAAAAATGAAAGAATTTATTGTTGAAATAGATGGGGGGCCCAGAGACGGTGAAGTTATTTATTGGACAGATGATTGGGAGCATCCTCCTATTTTAAATTTTGATCCACCTATTGAAATTGCTAATGGACAAGGTTTAAAGTTGATTGCTACATATGATAATCCTACAGATTATACTGTTCGTTTTGGATTTTCTTCAACTGATGAAATGATGATCCTTTTTGGCTGGTATTATAAGTAAGCTATAAAAATTAAATTGCGAATTAATAATTTTTTTACTCCCATTTTCTTTTTGTTATTATTTATTAGTGGTCTTTTTGCTCAAAATAAATACCCAATAATTTTGGTACATGGTTTCATGGGTTGGGGGCGTGAAGAAATGGGATCTTATCGTTATTGGGGGGGGAAATATGATATAGAACAAATCTTGAAAGATGAAGGATTTGAAGTATATACGGCAAGTGTAGGGCCAGTTTCTTCTAACTGGGATCGTGCAATTGAATTGTTTTACCAAATAAAGGGGGGTCAGGTTGATTATGGCAAGATCCATTCAAATAAATACGGTCTCATTCAGAAACCTGAAGGTAAAAAATACAAAGGATTATACCCATCTTGGAATCAAGATAATCCTATTCATCTAATTGGTCATAGTATGGGTGGTCAAACTGTTCGTATGCTGGACTACCTCCTTAGAACTTCAATTGCTGATTCATCGCAAAAAGTTGAAAAAAGTGAATTATTAGGAATGGCCAATAATGGATGGATTAAATCGATTACATCAATTTCTACGCCACATAATGGGACTACTCTAACGGATATAATGAAAACAGGTATCCCCTTTTTACAGGACTTTATAGCTCTTGCAGCTGTAGTAGGAAATTCATTCTATAATTTTGATCTTGAGCAATGGGGATTTAATCGAGGTGAAGAAGAAAGATGGACAGATTATTTTTCTAGAATGAAAGCCCACCCCGCATGGAGGACTAAGAATATTGTAGCATGGGATGCTAGTATAGAGGGTGCTCGAGAAATGAATACATTCTGTACTGCCAATCAAAATATATATTATTTTTCATATGTTACAAGTAATACGATTCTAGATTTCTCTTCTGGAAGACACGTCCCGGATAAAAGTATGTCATTCATCATTCGTGCAAATGCCAGGTTAATTGGAATGAAAAAAGCCTATTTTTCAGATGGATCACCAACAGATTCTACCTGGTTTGAAAATGACGGAATTGTAAACAAACAATCTATGTATGGTCCAACGACAGGAACAAATGGGCCAGACCCTATAACTGATTACCGCGAAAACGATCTATTAATACCGGGTCAATGGTATGTAATGGGGGATTACAAATCAGATCACAGAAAATTTGTAGGACACAGTATTAATCAAGTAAAGTTTGATTCATTGAAAACAATTTATTCAAAACACTTTTCATTGTTGTGGACCCTGCAGAAATAAGAAAATGGAATAATTATGATAAATATAGATAATTTCAATGAATTAGAACTCTTAGTTGGGACAATTATAAAAGTAGAGTCATTTCCTGAAGCAAATAAACCAGCATATAAACTTAAAATAGATTTTGGTTCATATGGAAAGAAATGGTCAAGTGCGCAGATTACTAATAATTATTCAATTGAAGAATTAACAGGACGACAAATTGTTGCAGGTATGAATCTCGGGAATAAGAAGATCGGACCATTTACTTCGGAAGTGCTTGTAATGGGCGCAGAAGATAATTCTGGTGATATAGTTTTGATGGAAGTTGACCAAAATATAAAAAATGGTGCTAAAGTAAATTAGTTATACTTGATATAAATTATTAATATTTGTAATATACAAATATGGAATTTGGTGAATTATTAAAACAGTTTCTTATTGATCTCCAGTCATTATTTCGTACCCAAACAAAAAACTTAAATATTACCTTACCTCAAATCATTCTCATATCATCTATTCCAACTGATGGGATAGATATGACCTCATTATCGCAACGATTAGGTGTAGATAATAGCACCCTTACGAGGTTAATAGGTGTCCTAATAAGAAATCAAATTGTAATAAAAAATAAAAATCCTTTAGATGGTCGATCAGTTATTGTGACACTAACAGAGTATGGAGAAAAATTATATTCAAAGATTGAAGTTGAAATAGACCAATTTGGTTCAGATCTTTATCATAAAATTCCAGTTGAAGACCAGGAAGAAGTAAAGGAAATTCTAATTAATTTACACTGGACAATATCCAAGCACAGATTGAATATGAATAAATAACTTTGTATAATACAAATAATATTGATTCTATTTTAAAATGGTATGACATTCATAAACGATCCTTGCCATGGCGTGCAACAAATGATCCATACAAAATTTGGTTGTCTGAAACAATGTTGCAGCAAACTCAAGTCAATATCGTTATCCCTTATTATAAAAAATGGATTGATAAATATCCTACTATACAATCTGTAGCAAATGCGAACTTAGATTCACTTTTAAAACTATGGGAGGGAATGGGATATTATTACAGGTGTAGAAATTTTTATAATGCAGCAAATATTATTATAAATCATCATAATGGAAAAATTCCTGACAATAAAAAAATTTTTCAATTATTACCAGGTGTTGGTGAATACATTTCTGGTGCAGTTTTATCGATCGCTTTTAATAAACAATACCCAGCAATGGATGGAAATCAAAAACGTGTAATTTCACGTTTATTGGGATTAAAAAAACTGTCAAAGCATAATGAACTCAGAATTAAAAAGAAGCTCAAATTGTTGGTAAGCTGTAATCGACCTGGAGATATCAATCAAGCATTAATGGACATAGGCAGTTCAATTTGTAAACCAAAAAATGTATTTTGTGATAGTTGCCCTCTTCAACGATCATGTAAAGCGTTTCTATCAGAGATACCCTTATCATATCCTGAAATAGTAAAGCAAAAACCAATTTCCATAAGAAAAATGGTTGCCGCATTAATATCCTATCGTAGAAAAGTTTTTATAATCAAACGTCCTGAAAAGGGATTATTGGGTGGATTATGGGAATTGCCAATGGTAGAGATAAGTAACAATGACAGTGAATCATCTATAACCAAATATGTAAAAAAATACTATGGTCTAAATATCATTGTTGAAGAAAATTTAGGAGAGGTTAATCACGCTTACACTCATTTTAAAGTTAAAATAGTGCTTTTAAAATGTAATTGTAAATATATTAATAATAGCATTATATCAGGACAATGGATTAGAATGTTTGAAATAAATCAATATGCATTTTCTAAAGCTAATCATAAATTATTTAACCTGTTAACTGTTAATAGTGTTTAGAGCTTTACTATCAATTTTCCTATGGCCAGCCTGGGCCATCATCTTTATAATTGGAGCAATAATTTATTCGGTAGCACTAATATTTATTCCATCCAACAAGCTCCATCCATTAGCTCAGTTATTGGCCCGTTTATTTATGTTATTTGGCGGACAATGGTTTCAGGTAAAAGGGAAAGCACCTGACCCAAAAAACGGACCATATCTTTATCTAATGAATCATGAATCATTATTTGATGGGTTTATGATGCTTGCTGGTATTCGTCATTATTTTACGGGCGTTGGTGCAGCAGAACAATTTTCATATCCAGTATGGGGCCACTTGGTTAAAAAATATGGTGCAATTCCATTGGTTCGCGAAGAATTGGGCTCTGCTATTAATAGTCTGAAAAAATTAGAAGATGCAATTCAAGATGGTATATCAGCCATGATTGCTCCAGAGGGTACCCGCACATTGACCGGTGTTCTAGGTCATTTTAAGAAAGGTGCCTTCCACGTTGCAAAGAATACAGGTATCACAATTGTACCTGTTGGATTAATGGGCGCTTACTCTGCAAAAAATAAAAATGATTGGAGATTAAAGCCAGGAGTGTTGATAACAAATTTTGGTAAGCCAATTACTTATGAAGAATATAAAAAGATGAGTGTCGATGATTTACGGGATATGGTTAAGTTAAAAATTTCAGAATTGATATTATAAAAAGTTTTTTATAAATAATGGAAAATGTCACTTATTATACAACAATCCGATTATTACACTTGATAGGAATGGCCGCATGGTTTGGAACAGCATTGACAGTTTCAATTATATGGTCAAAGAAAGAAGTTGGAGATACAAAACTTATATTAGATCTAATTAGTAAGGTTGAAATGCCAGCATCTTTTTTTATTCCTTTAACGGGAGTATTGATGATGATAGATCAAATACACTGGTTACAAGTAGATTGGATTCATTTAAAAATAATTGTTGGACTAGCGGCAGTTGGTTTTACACATGTTTCTAGGTCAAAACTGATTCATAGCGATATGAAGAATGACTTTGTAAAACAAAAATTTAGTATGAATAGGAATCTATGTCTTTTTTCTTTGGTGATAGTAATAATTATTGTAGGATACAACTAATATGAATCATCCACATGAATATGTGTCTATAGAATGGATTGATGATAAAAATATGAATAGTGTATTTAATTTATTAAAAGGTATAGACTTTAATAATTATCTAATTCAAGTTGTTACTTATTTTGCTGAATGGTGCCCCAATTGTCAATATGAATCTAAACCCTTAAAAAAACTATTTAAAGATTATCATTCTCGAGGGCTTGGAATAACTATCATTATGGATTATTCTTCAAGAGATGCGTCAGATCAATTTATAAAAAAAAATGGATTGGAAATTCCGACTCATTATGGCGAATTAGATAAAAAAGATAAATCAAAACGTATTGAAACATCTTTTTATCAATTTAGAAAATCATTAGGAGATCCAAGAGATTGGGGTGTTCCCTTTCACATCATTATTGCCAAGGATAATCCTTCCAGCTTTGGAATTATAATGGGTGAGTTTAAGGATAATGAAATTCGATCGTATCTCTCAAAATATTTATAAATTATTTAACACCAGCTTCTAATAAAGCGCTTTTCCATCTTTCAATTTTGATTTTTCTTTCAGATTGAATCATCTTAGGTAAATACCCGTCCTTATGGGAAATATTTATCATTGGCCACGTACCGTTATGAGTTTTATTTAATAATGCGTGTACACCGAGAGCCGTTCGATCTTTCATTGGACTTCTGTGTACTGTAATGCCCGTAAGGTCAGAAATAAACTGAAGTAGAGATGGCCGTGCGCCACCTCCACTTGCCATAATGTTATTAGGTAAATCCTTTAATTTAGATTTTGCCAGTGATAAAATGTCATTTACTAATAAACCAATTGATTCCATACCGGCACGAATAATTTCGTTAGGAAGATTATTCCCATAACCTTTTGATACAAGATTATATTCATCCACCCAATAAGGTGACGCGAGTCCAGAGAATGTGGGGACATAAACACCTTCAGTTTTTGTCATTCTACAACGATCATCCCAAAGCATCTGTTTGTGAGGAATTTTCAATTCTTTTTCTAGTTGGTAGAAAAGTGAATTACATGCGTTAATGGTTCCTTCTAATATATAAAAATGTTCCTTTTGATCTGAATAAAGGATACTGCTAATTAATCCATTCACATGAGTTGACTTTTTTCCAACATTTATTTGGATTGAACCAGATGTCCCAAAATTCATAGCAACACTATTTGTTGTAAAACCGCCTTGTCCAATTAAAGCAGCTTGCTGATCACCAATAACAACAAGAAGTGGAATATTTTTTTTATTAACTAATATTGTTCCAAAATTATTAACTGATGAAGTTAGTTTTGGAAGACATGCTTTTGGAGTTTCAAACAGCGCTAATAACTCATCATCCCATTGACGACGAACTAAATCCATCAATGTAAACCTTGATGCAATTGATTCATCAATAAGACAATTTCCCGTTAGATAATGGGTTAAGTAAGCACTAATGGTTCCAAAAACAACTTCCCCCTGAATAGCCCTCATCTTCAGATTGGGATCATTTTGTGTTAGATAGGCGAATTTTGGGCCGCCAAAATGCGGATTTAAAGGCGCGCCAGTTTTTATAAAAATTGAATCTGAAAAATCCGAGAATTCTTTAATAATATTTGAAGCACGACTATCTTGCCAACTCAAAGCAGGTGTTAGTGGCTTTATGGATTGGCGATCCCAAAATAAAAATGTTGAGCGCTGGAAGGCCATCCCTAATCCAATGATAGTGAAATTATTTTGATCTGCAAATTTACTTGCCAACTGAATAAGCTTTTTACATGTACGGGCTATCGCATGGGCATCTGCTTCAACGTGGCCTGGTTTTGTATTGACAAGAAAATGTTTTTCGAGAGATTTAAAGACAATTTGATTTTTCAAATTAAAAAGAAAAACTTTTGTTGATGAAGTCCCCTGATCGATTACCAGGGTAGTTTGCTTTTGAACTGATGGCAAATCAGTCTGACAATGTCACGTCGTATATTTTTTCGAATTCTTCAGTTTTAATCATACGAATGGCATCCCAAGTTAACTTTGTACATGCCTTGGCACAGATTTGACACCCAATGCACTCATCGTGTCGAACCTGTACTGGTGGGATTGGGATCCCATACTTTTCAGTTGGAACAGGTTCAATACAATCAACGGGGCAAAAAGGAACACAAACTTGGCACCCTGTACAGTTATCTTCATCAACAACTGCAATGAGTTTCGGCTTCTTTTTCTTATAATTAACCTTTTCAGCTAAATCAGGAACAGTTTTGTAGTGATCGTAATTGGTATTGTTGGGCATTTTATATGTTTAATAATTAGTTAGGAAGTTAAAGGGAATTCTTTTTTATGAGCAAAAGGCTTTTTGCCTATTAAAAAAGTGTTTTAATTTTACATACGCTTTAAAAACATTATTAGGAGAAAACGATGACCTACATTATAGCTGAACCTTGTGTTGGAACCTGCGATACAGCTTGCGTAGAAGTTTGCCCGGTAGACTGCATTCATGGTCCTGAAGATAAAAAGGGCGCAGGTGAAGAGGCAAAGGCAGATGGTTTTGACCCAGAAGGTAAGCAACTTTATATCGATCCAGAAGAATGTATCGATTGTGGCGCTTGCGAACCTGAATGTCCAGTTGAAGCTATTTTTGAAGAAAGTGAAGTTCCTGAAGAATGGAGTAAATTTTCAAAAATTAACTATGATTGGTTTGGCCGAGAATATTTGGGCTAATAAAAAACAATTAATCTTTATTAAAGCGGCTGTTGTTAATGCAACAGCCGCTTTTTTTGTACAACTATGAATAAAGAACAAATACTAAAATTACTAAAATCTATTAACTACCCTGGTTTCAGTAGGGATCTTGTATCATTTGGTATGGTAGGAGATGTGTCGGTTGATGGTGACTCTGTTTCCGTCACATTGAAAATCACAACACAACAACAAGAAAAAAAATTAGCTGTTATAGCCGAAGTCAAGAATGTTCTGCGAAATACAGGTAAATTTAAAACTGTTGATGTATCAATTATTGAAGGATCATCACAAGCGTCTAATAGCGCTTCACCTCAGTCACCTATAAATCAGCCAGCATCACCTTTAGATGGCATTAAACATGTTATTGCGGTCGCAAGTGGTAAAGGGGGAGTTGGGAAATCTACTGTAGCTGCAAATTTAGCCCTTTGTTTAAAAAATTCAGGTTATGAAGTGGGACTTCTTGATTTAGATATCTATGGCCCATCTTTACCAATTATTTTAGGTATCAATGAGCAGCCAGATTTGACCCAAGATAAAAAACTCATTCCACTCGATCATATGGGAATGAAAATTATGAGTTTTGGTTTTATAAGTGGAAATGAAACACCAGTGATTTGGCGAGGCCCACTTGTTGCACGAATGACGGAGCAGTTTTTTCGTGATGTGCTCTGGGGCGAATTAGATTATCTAATCTTAGATTTACCTCCTGGCACTGGTGATGTACAATTAACTTTAACACAAAAATTGAAAATTGATGGTGCCATCATTGTAACCACACCACAGAATATGGCTTTAGCTGATGTTAAAAAAGGTGCTGATATGTTTAGAAAAGTACATACACCAGTATTAGGTGTTGTGGAGAATATGTCAGGACTTTTTTTAGAAGGAGAAGTAAAAAATGAAAAAAATCTCTTTATTGAAGGACAACCAGTAGATGTAGAGAAAGATGGTAGATTTGCTATTCGCATTGATCTTTTCAAACGTGGAGGAGGAAAAATAGAAAGCGAACGATTAAATGTCCCATTATTAGGCGAAATCCCGATATCCCAGGATATAATGGAAGCAACTGATACGGGGAATCCCATTGTACTCCAGAATCCGGAAGCACATGTGTCAAAAATATATAATGATATTGCTAAAAAGGTTGTAGATGTCCTGAGCTGATGTTTAATTATTTTACCGACACCATTGTACTTATTTTTTTGGGCTATTCAGTGGTGTATCCTTTCTATTTATGGATAACACCACTAAGACAGATAGATGGCAGTTTTTACAGATTTAACCTTAGCCTATGTTGCGTTATAGGCGCCCTAGGGGCAATTGGATACCACGCATTAAACCCAGATTTAATATCAGAAGTTTATGTATGGATCTGGCTGGCTTTACTGTTATCTATTACAGCATTTTATTGGCATTCAAAAAGAATAAATAATTTAATCATATCTAGCGTTTCAATCTTTGGTTCTGTCATTATGAGCAATGTGTTATTCAACATTGTTCCAGCGCTTAATCAAGAGGGGGCATTTTTTGCGACCCTGTTGGGAGCCATGATAACAGCAGGGGTCTTTTTTGCAATGATTCTTGGACATTGGTATTTGAATGTAGTTAACCTACCTATTCAATTGTTGAAAAAGGCAGTAATTATCCTTTCAGCACTTTTAATTGTTCGAACATTTTGGGATGTTGTTTACATGACAAAAGATAACATTGTTGATTCTTACGGCATCAACCATAGCCTATGGGCTTTTACACTTCAATTTGAAGGATTTTTATTAGTCACAGCATTTTTTATGGGCAATATTGTACCCATTGTATTGAATTATTTTATCTGGCAAACACTAAAACTACAGGCCACTCAAAGTGCTACTGGATTATTGTATGTGTCCGTTATCTCAATTCTTTTTGGAGAACTCCTTTTCAAATATTATTTACTTCAATTCGGATTTCTGGTTTGAGTTATTTGGACTGTGAACAATGCAAAATGAAAATGCATTTTAAAAATGCAAGTGAATGTAATCAATGTCAACAGCCTGAATTATTTAATTCTACATTAGATTTTTCGTGCTGTCCTATTTGTGGTAGTAACCATTTTTATAGAAAAAAAGATTTTAACCAAACCATTGGTTGTATAATTATTTTAATTGGTGCCATACTTGTTCCATGGACATATGGGATTAGTTTACTGATTCTTTCTATTATTGATTATTTATTATACCGTCGAATTAAAGACTCTGTAGAATGTTATAAATGTAAATCAGAGTTTAAAAATTTATCTATCCCTATTGAAATGGAACCATTTAATCATCATATTGCAGAATTGTACGAGACTCAAGATTCCTCTTGATTATTTATTGATTGCGCCCGTCGAAGAGGGTAATTTTGCGCGCTGTTTTTAAGATACACTTTTACACAATATGAATTATGTCTAAATCATTAAGGGAACAAATTTTAGAAGAGGGAATTTTCCCCAACCATATTGCTATTATCATGGATGGAAACGGGCGTTGGGCAAAAGCACGAAATTTACCACGCGTTTCGGGCCATTCAGAGGGAATCAAATCTGTTCGTGAAATCGTTCGTATATGTGGAGAAATCGGTATATCTTATCTGACCCTTTACACATTTTCCAGCGAAAACTGGGCAAGACCAAAAATAGAAGTGTCAGCAATCATGAAACTTTTGTTGGGAACGATAAGGAAAGAAATTAATAATCTACATCAAAATAATGTTCGATTATCATCAATAGGAAATTTACAAGATCTTCCCAATAAATCACGCCAGGGCATAATAGAGGGTATGGAAAAGACAAAAAATAACACAGGACTAAATTTGATCTTAGCCTTGAGTTATGGTAGTCGTCAGGAACTATTAATGGCTGTAAAGCGTATTGCAGTTAAAATTGAATCGGGTAAATTGAAATCAAAGTATATTTCTGAGGATATTTTATCTCAAGAACTATATACTTCAAATGTTCCTGATCCGGATTTATTGATTCGAACAGGAGGAGAAAATCGTATCAGCAATTTTTTATTATGGCAATTAGCGTATACAGAATTATTTATGACAAATATGTTTTGGCCTGATTTCCGTGAAAAAGCATTACTAGAAGCAATTGAGGATTATCAAAGTCGTCAGAGGCGATTTGGACTAACAGGGGAACAGGTATCCGAGTGAGAAAACTAATTATTCTATTAATCTTCTCGTTTGCAATTGCGCAGGCCCCACAGTCATTTAAATTAAACGATATAAATGTTGAAGGAAATGTTGCTACTAGTGAAAATATGGTTTTATATACTGCGGGACTTCAAAAAGGCCAAGAGGTTTCTACTGAAGATTTTCGTCGAGCAGTAAAACGATTATGGGAATTGGGAATTTTTCAAGATATCCAGATTCATTTTGATGGAGAAACACCCGAGGGGATTCTAATTACTATTGAGGTTGAAGAATCTCCGGTACTTGGAGAAGTGGTTTTCAAAGGAAATAAAAAGCTGAAGGATAAAAAGTTTAAAGAAGAATTAACATTTTCACGTGGGATGCGGATAAAACCGAATTTCATTACCAAATCCATCAATAGCATAAAAAAAATGTATATGGAAGATGGATATTTTCTCGCTGATATCACTGCAGATACGAAAATAGTAGGTTCTGCAGAAGATCAAAAACAAAATATTATTTTTTCCATTAAAGAAGGTAAAAAAATAAAAATTAAAGATATTGAAATTGCTGGTCGTGAAAATAATTTTGGTTGGGTAGCAACGAAAGCATGGATCCCTTTACCAAGATTTGTTCGGGAAAAACTCACATTATATAAACTTCGCTGGCAGTTTAAAGAAACAAAAATAAAATCATGGTGGCGAATATGGGCCCCGGCTTATGATCATAAAAAATTTCAAGAAGACTTGGACTTATTAAATACATTTTATCGCGATGAAGGATATCGAGATTTTACCATTCTAAAAGATTCTGTTTACTATGACCCGAAAAAACGTGGTCTTGTGGTTCATCTTAATGTAGATGAAGGGAGCCAATATAAATTTAGAAATTTCACATGGGAAGGGAATGCTCTTTATGAAACTGATGTTCTAGTTAAAACTCTTAACTTGAATCAAGGAGATGCCTTTAGCCAGTCGGGGTTTGATAAAGCTGTTTTTCAAGATGTATCAAGTCTTTACATGGACCAAGGATATTTATATAGCAATATTGAACCATTTTTTACACCAGTTGGTGACGATTCTCTGGATGTCCATTTTTCTGTAACGGAGAATAATCAGGTTTATATTAGGAATATCAATATTTATGGTAATGAGAAAACCAGAGAGAATGTAATTCGACGAGAATTGGATGTATTCCCGGGTGATTTATTCCGCAGGACCTTGTTACAAAGAAGTATGAAGAAATTGCATGTTTTAAATTATTTTGATCCAACATCTTTATCACCCAATGTTGTTCCAGTAGATGAAGATGAGATTGATCTTGATATTACTTTAGAAGAAAAGTCATCTGATAAGGCCAGTGCCAATATTGGTTTCACCGGCATATATGGGATGACCGGAGGTGGAAATCTTGAATTCAACAACTTCTTGGGTCGAGGACAGATATTATCTTTTGGATTTAGTGTAGGTACTCAAGTATCAGTTTATAACCAATATGGTACACCAGGAAAATATGAGAGTTTTCATGTAAGATTCATGGATCCCATGTTTAGAGATACACCAAACCGGATAGGTTTTTCATTATTTTATACATTTAGAGGCCAGGGTAATTCATATTATTTCTATCCATTTGATCAATTAACAAAGGGTGGTTCAATTGAATGGGGTCGACGCTTAAAATGGCCAGATGATTATTTTAGAGCCTATTGGACATTGACGGTCCGTAAAGCTGAATATATGGGTGATGAAGAAATATTAAATGACTATATAGGAAATTTTCGGCAATCTACGGGGATAAATCTATCTCAAACACTCAACCGTGACAGTAGGGATAGGGCAGAATTTCCAACGCAAGGGTCAAGCGCAACCCTTGTTTCTACATTCTCTGGTGGCACGCTTGGTGGTGATGAACACTATCATAAACATGTTTTGAATTTAGACTGGTATACACCTACATTCTGGAAATTTGTTCTTACAAGTTCTTTAAAAATGGGCACAATTCGCATGCTGAATGTGGGTGGCGGGAATTTCACATACATTCCTCCATATGAACGATTTATTATGGGTGGTAATGGGATTCCCTACGGCACCATGCTACGAGGTTATCCTGATAATTCTATTGGACCACTCACGTCTCAAGGTCGTGGTATTGGCGGAAATACGATTATGAAATATTCAACAGAATTTAGATTCCCATTTTCGGAAAATCCTGTTGTATATGGCATGTTGTTTGCTGAAGCAGGTGGCGTATGGAATGATACACGATTAATGAAATCCTTGGGGTTCCCGAGAAGAGATCCGATGGAACTAAAGCGATCTGCCGGAATTGGAATCAGATTTTTTATGCCTATGATTGGAAAACTTGGTTTTGATATGGGTTATGGATTTGATGATATAACTGGTGATGGAAAAGCCCAGGGATGGGAGTACACAATCATCTTTGGTAGATAATAATTAAATTAAGGAGGTCAATTTGATTCAAAAGACAATTACAAAGATAAGTATTGTTGCATTGATGCTACCAATGATACTTGTTGCACAGAATAAAATTGGATTTGTTCAATCAGATCGTATTCGCGCAGAATATGAAGAATTCAAAGATGCTGAAGCACAACTTCAGTTAGAATACCGACAGGTAAACGCCCAGTATAATATGATGGTTGTAGAACTGGACAGTATCAAACAGGCTTTTGAAACACAGAGACTTATGAGTAGTCCCGAGTGGCGTAAAGAAAAAGAAACTGAAATTGCTTCAAGGGAAGCAACCATTCAGAAATTTCAAGTAACTATGGTTGGTCCGGAGGGTGAATTATATCGCCGTCAAGCCCAATTAGAATTTGATATCCTTTCAAAGGTAAAACGTGCTGTAGATAAAGTTGCTGCTACTAAAAGTATCGATTTTATTCTTGATGGGTCTACTTCGCTTCTTTATGGAAATCCTACTCATGACCTGACCGATGATGTTCTATTTGAACTACGTAAATACAATATCTCGGATAAAAAAGAAGCAAAACCCGAAAACTAAGTACAATCATTGTCTACCTTGCAAGAACTAGCCGATCTTGTTGAAGGCACAGTCGTTGGAGATTCAAGCCTCCCTATCGATGGTGTCTCAACTATACAAGAGGGGAAGCCAAATACGATTACTTTCATTGCGCAAGATAAGTACCAGAAATATGCTTCATCTACAACAGCATCAGCAATAATTGTTGCTGATAAAGCATTACTTAATGGTAAAGATGGCATACTTTTAGATAGTCCTCAAGAGGCCATCGCAAAAGTTTTGAACCACTTTGCACCAGCATACTCCCGATTTGAAGGCATACATCAAACTGCGCAAATAGATTCAAGTGCAAAACTTGGGAATAATGTTTCTATTGGTCCAAACACAGTAATTGATCAGAATGTCATTATTGGAGATCATACGACCATTGGTGCAAATAATATGATCAATTCAGGTGTGAAAATCGGTGCGAATTCTACACTAGATCATAATATTCATTTATTCCATAATTCAGTAATTGGCGAACAATGTATTATTCATTCTGGTGCAGTAATTGGTGTTGATGGATTTGGATTTACCACTAATAATGATTTTCATATTAAAATGCCACATAATGGTAAGGTAATTATTGGGAATGATGTTGAAATAGGTGCAAATTGCACAATAGACCGAGGAACGATAGGCGACACAACCATCGGTGATTTTTGTAAATTTGATAATGGTGTTCAAATTGCTCATAATGTTTCGATTGGTAGAGGATGTTTATTTGCAGGCCATGTAACGATTGCAGGAAGTACAAAAGTTGGAGAATTTTGCATGTTTGGAGGTCAGGCAGGGGCTATAGATCATGTTAATATTGGTGCCCGTTCTATACTTGCCTGTTATACAGCAGTAACGAAAGATCTCTCTGGCGGAAAAATTTATTCTGGGGCACCTGCACGTGAGATTAATGAAAAGAATCGTCGAGATGCTGTTTATCTAGAGGTGCAATATTTGAAAAAACGATTAAAAAAATTAGAATCACAATTTTTAAATTGAAGCAATTATGAGTTTCATAAAATTTCAGCGTACAATTAGTAATAATACATCCTGTGTCGGAGTAGGGCTACATACTGGTGTTGAATCAAAAATCACTTTTAAACCAGCACCTGATAATTTTGGTATTCGATTCAAACGTATGGATGTAGAAGGCTGTCCAGAGATTAGGGCAGATATTGATCATGTTATAGATATTTCAAGAGGGACAACCATTGCAGAAAATGATGTTACAATCCATACTGTTGAACATGCATTGGCTGCCTGTGTTGGCATAGGTCTCGATAATGTTCTTATAGAATTAACCGAAAAAGAACCACCAGTGATGGATGGTAGTTCCATTGATTTTGTGGAAGCACTGTTAAAAGCAGGTATTGTTAAACAGGATACTCCACGGAACTATCTGGTTATAGATGAATCAGTTGGGTATACTGATTCTGAGCGTGGCGTGGATATACATATCATGCCCTCTGACCAGCTCAGGATCACTTTCATGATCGATTATAAATTTCGCACTTTGGGTACACAATTCACTACAATGGATCAGGTTGAAAAGAATTTTGCTGAGGAAATTGCTCCTGCTCGAACATTTTGCTTTTTAAGTGAAGTAGAGACTTTAAAAGAAGATGGATTAATTAAAGGCGGAAATCTGGATAACGCAGTGGTAATTGTAGATAAAGATATTGATCAAACTGAAGCAGATAATTTAAAAAGTCTATTTGGGATCAAACAGGAGATTAGTTTGGGCGCGAATGGTACCTTGAATGGGAAAGAGCTCCGGTTCGAGAATGAACCAGTTCGCCATAAAGCCTTAGATTTAATTGGTGATCTGGCCCTATTGGGGATGCCTTTAAAAGGCCATATTATTGCATCAAAAAGTGGCCATGCTGCGAATGTAGAGTTGGTTAGAAGAATTAAAAGTGTTTACGAAAAGAAAATTTTACAGCAAAAATATCAAAAGAACGGATCAAAAGAATATATGTTTGATATTAATTCCATACTAAATCTTTTGCCACACCGCTATCCATTTGTACTTGTAGATCGAATTATAGATATGACATCTGGCGAGAAATTAATTGCTATTAAAAATGTAACAATTAATGAACCTTTTTTTCAAGGTCATTTTCCTAATCAGCCTGTTTTTCCAGGTGTTTTGGTGCTTGAAGCTATGGCTCAGGCAGGCGCTTTTCTTACTTTGAATAGTCTTGAAGATCCAATGAAAAAAAATATGTACTTTTCAGCCTTATCAGATTCAAAATTTCGTCACCCCATTATCCCGGGAGATCAACTTCGTCTTGAAATGACACTCGCCAATTTTCGATTAGGGACAGCTTTACTGATAGGCAAAGGATATGTGGGTGATAAACTTGTCGCGGAAGCCAAATTAAAAGCAACGGTGGTGGACCGGGCAGGAGCCTGACCCCATCACAATACACTCCACAGCTTTAATTTCACCTAAGGCCGAACTGGGCCAAAAGGTTTCAGTTGGTGCAAATACTGTTATTGAAAACGATGTTATTATTGGTGATGGTACAACTATCGGTAATCATAATACAATCTGTCGAGGGACAACGATAGGATCAGATTGTACTATTTATCACAATACTTCCATTGGGGAAGCACCCCAAGATATGAAATATTCAGGTGAGGAAACGCATACATTTATCGGAGATAATGTATCAATTCGTGAATCAGTCACAATTAATCGTGGAACGATTGCCTTTGGAAAAACAATCATTGGAGATAATGTCTTATTAATGGCTTGTGCCCACGTGGCTCATGATTGTATGGTGGGTAATAATACAATCATGGCAAATCTTGCTACCTTAGGTGGACATGTTGAACTTGGCGAATGGGTGAACCTGGGTGGTGGTGTAATGATACATCAATTTACAAAAGTAGGTTCCCAATCGTTTATCGGTGGTGGTTTTCGTGCTGTTCAGGATGTTCCACCATTTATCATTGCTGCAGGAGAACCACTTAAGTTTAGTGGCATTAATAAAATTGGATTAAAAAGAAGAGGTTTTTCAGACGAAGAGAGAGGATTAATAAAAAAAGCTTACCGAACCTATTTTATGTCGAAATTAAATCGCAAAGAGGCCTTATTTAAAATAAAATCTGACTTTCCTCAAAGCGATCAAATAAAAGCAATAATTAAATTTATTGAATCTAGTGAACGAGGTATTATTTAATACCATTTTTACGGGGATAAAGTCAATGCGTTGCATTATTTTTTTGTTTACTGTTTCACTAATATTTGGCCAATGGTCTTCATTCCAACTATCAAGCTTGAAAGATGTAAATAAAGAATCCAGAACACTTTTTCGTTATGGTGGACTTATGGCAACTAATCAGCCTTTATTAGAAATAAATGGAAAGAAAAGAATTGCCTTGGGTGGATCATTAAATAAAGGCTTATCAAATTCTGGTATTATTCCATTAATACATGGTCAAATAAAAGTATCTTGGAATTTGACATTTAGAGGAAGAATGGCGAGTTATTCTTCTAAAGAGGGAGCTGTTCAATTATATGGTTGGGGATTTTCACTAAGGCCAGGGAAACAGGAAGCTCTATCAAAATGGATAATATTATTTGATGCTGGAAATTTGACTTCATATAATCAATTTAAATTAACTGCTATCCAGGCCATGGGTGTGCACTCTTTAGTTTGGAAGAAAATACCAACCCATATTGGGTTTGGAATTAATATTATTAATCCAAATCAATATGCATTAACTGATAATGAAATTATTGTAAAGTCAAAGATTCAATCTAATTTTATTTATGTTGGAACAACTTTTAACCTTTTTGGATTTAAAACAATTCCACAATTATGGGCTGGTTCGGATTATAATTTAATTTCTATCAGTATTGTGGACACTTTTTGATTATGAAAAAAATATCAATACTTGGTTCAACAGGTTCCATTGGAATTAATGCATTAAATGTGATAGATAACTTAGCAGGACAATTTGATGTAGTTGCGCTTAGCGCAAATAAAAACGGCAAGAGATTAGTCAAACAAGCAAAAAAATATCATCCTGATTCTGTAGCTATTATTGATACCAATGAAGCAACTTATGTTGAATCAGCTTTAAAAAATTTAAACATTTCAATATTAAAAGGTCGTGAAGGATTATTAGAATTATCCAGTAGAAACGATTTAGATATTATGATGAATGGCTTAGTGGGATCTTCAGGTATGGAACCTACGCTCAATGCGATTCAAGCAGGTGTTGATGTAGCGCTCAGCAATAAAGAAAGCCTAGTGATGGCAGGCGACATTATTAGGTTTGAAAAAGAAAAATCCGGAGCACAATTATTTCCGATAGATAGTGAACATTCTGCAATTTGGCAATGTTTATCAGGTGAATCTAGAGATGATATTAATCGAATTATTTTAACTGGAAGTGGAGGCCCATTTCGCACTAGAAATGTAGATACCTTCAAAAAAATCAAACCAGAAGACGCACTTAAACATCCAAACTGGGATATGGGTAAAAAAATTACTATCGATTCTGCAACTATGATGAATAAAGGGTTAGAAGTGATCGAAGCATTATGGCTTTTTGAATTGAATCCAGAAAAAATAGATATTGTTGTGCATCCTCAATCGATCATTCATTCGATGGTGGAATTTAAAGATAAATCTATAAAGGCCCAGTTAGGGATACCTGATATGAAAATACCCATTCAATATGCAATGACCTATCCTCGACATTCTACTGCACATTGGGAACCCGTAGATCTGGTTAAAATTGGATCATTAACCTTTGAAGAGCCAGATTTTAACCGTTTTCCCTGTATTAGCTTGGCTTACGAGGCAATACGACAAAAAGGATCAACAGCAGCAGTATTAAATGTTGCCAATGAACAAGCTGTTTATAGGTTTTTAAAGCATGAAATTGGATTTGTTGAAATCTCCGAAATTATTGAAAAAACCTGTGAGCGACATGAATGGATTGAACACCCTGAATTAAATGATTTATTCCAATTGGAGGAATGGGCGACGCACTTTGTAAACTCTTTTGAAAGCAAATATAATTAATTAGAATGAAATATCTAAAATGACAACATTATTAGCAGCTATAGTATTACTTGGAGTAATAATCTTTATTCATGAATTGGGACATTATTTAGCAGCACGTTCTATTGGAGTAAAGGTTGAAAGGTTTTCAATCGGATATCCACCAAGGTTAATCACCCTTACATCCGTCCCAAATGGATGGGAATTCCGATTTTTCTTTTATAAAAAGAATAATGAAGGGAGGTTAAAATGGAGCACTATTAATACAATAAAATTTTCTAGACCCGGTCGAAAAGGAACGGGAACAGAATACTGTTTGGCTGTTGTTCCCTTTGGTGGATATGTTAAAGTTGCAGGTGTTATGGATGAGAGCATGGATACTACGTTTGAACACAAACCATATGAATTAATGAGCAAACCAAAATGGCAGCAGATTTGGTTCATGAGTGCCGGTGTTATTATGAATACGGTATTAGCATTTATTATTTTTACAGGATTATATAATTATACAGGAAAGCCTGTTATATCAAAAAACCCTGTAATTCATGAAATAATTCCTGATTTACCAGCGTTTAAAGCAGGATTAAAGTCAGGTGATATAATTAAATCAATAGAAGGAAAATCAATTGATACTTGGAATGACATAACGGTTGAGATTTATCCTCGTCCAAATCAAGAAATCAATTTAACATACATCAGAGATGATCAATTAAACTCATTAAATTTGATAACAAGTTTTCAGGTTAACCCAGAAACAGGTGATACCTTGGGTGCAATTGGAGTTCGTCAGGAGTTTAAATACTTACCAACATCATTTATTGAAAGTATGCAAATGGGAGCAACTGCCACTGTCCGTGGATTTGGAATTATAATCCTTTCTATACGAATGCTTACTTCGGGGCAAGCCTCTATAAAAGAATTGGGAGGGCCCATTATGATTGCACAGCTTGCAGGAGAAACAGCCAAAGCTGGGTGGATACCCTTTTTATCCTTAATGGCTCTAATCAGTTGCAACCTTGCTTTTATAAATATTTTGCCTATTCCGGGATTAGATGGCGGGCATATTTTTATTACATTGATTGAGGGGATAATTCGTAGACCACTCACAATGAAAATGAGGATGGCGATTCAGCAGATTGGTATGGTTTTACTATTAATGCTAATAGTAACGGTTATGGTGAATGACATAGGTCGTTTATTCAGCAATTAATTATTAATCAATTTCTTTTAATATAAGAGTCATGGAACCAAATTTCATTTTAATCTGAATTTTTACAGGAAGCTTTCGTTCATCATCACTAACCCAGATTTGCATATCACCCTGATTTTTAAACAAGTTTTTCCCGTCATTGAATGGTCGAATAACCTTGCACAAAAATGTCCCTAATGGTGAACTAATTTCTTCCTTACCGGTCATCTGTAAATTATAATGAACAATTCGCCTTCCCTCGTAGGATGAAAATGACATAACTTCATTTTCTATGAGTGTGATTACCCTAAGGTAATAAAACATAGAAAAAGGATCGCGCGCTTTAAAATCAATACCAACTTCTTTAGTTTTTGTTGTTGCTATAGATTTATCATAATCAAATCGAACATCAACTTTTTTACTGTATGATCCTTCGTTAATATCTTTTTTAAGACGATGTGTAAAAAACTCCTTTTTGTCCATCCAAATATCAATTCTATCATCGATTTTAAAAATTCGATTTGCCAACCCTTTGGTTTGTGCGAAGAATGATACATGGTAGGAATCAATCCCATTAAATTTTTCAATACCACTGACAAAAAGTTCTGCCTCTCCTACGGGTACAAGATTAAACTGGGCTGAATATTTTAAAGACTCACCAGCTTTAAAAGGCACTTCACCTGAAAAGGAATATGAGTAGAGTAGGATAAATGTTAATATATTTTTCATTCTCGAATAACAACCAATTTAGACTTTTCCAGTTTATAGATTGTTGATCCACTTGAATCTGGGAGTGTTCCATCATCGATTAAAAGGTCAAACTCCCCAGCAAAATTTTGAATAATATCATCAGGATTATTTAATGGTTTTTCTCCGTATCGATTAACAGAAGTAGTTGTGATTGGAAAACCTAATTTTTCGCTTAAATCGGGCCCAAATGAATGGGCTGGAATCCGAATACCTAAGCTATTATCACTGCCCATAATAATTGGGTGAACAATACCTGTTTTGACAGGTAGGATAATAGTGGTTGGACCTCGCAAAAATTTTTTTACCATTTCCCAATCTTCATAAGAAATATCTGTCCATGATAATACAGTACTTGCATTTGGAGCAATGACACTCATCGGAGCAGAACGCCTCTTAATTGTATTTAATCTCTGGATTGCCAATTCGTTTCTTGCATCTACTCCGAAGCCGTATAAGGTATCTGTTGGATAAACAATTACTCCACCATATAAAATGGCATTACCAGCTGCCTGAATGGCATTATCTGAGTCAGCCTGAATACGATCAATTATTTTATCGTTCATACTTTCACTTTTGTTTTCCATTTACGGTGAAACCAGAAATAATGATCGGGATATTGACGTATTTTTTCTTCCAACATATGGATATATGTTTGAGTGATTGTTTCAATTGATGAATTACTATTTGTTTCAATCTTAGAAAATGAAATAACAACTGTGCCATCTTTTTCTTTATGTGCTAAAGAAAATACCATTGGTGACCCAGTACGTAGGTGGAAGATTGCGCTGCCCTTTGGTGTGGATGAGGGATGTCCAAAAAACTTAACAAATACACCTTTACTTTTAGCATCCTGATCACTAGCTAGGATAACTATTTTGTTCATTTCAAATAATTTATACATATTATCCAATGAAGATTTCCTATAAATATGGTTCATACCGTAGGACTCGCGTAATTGTTTGAAAAATAAGTCAGCCCCGGCATTCTCTTGCCGTTGGATGATACCCCAGATAGGATACCCATTTTTTCCCAGCCATGAGCCCCATAATTCCCATAATCCAAAATGAGCCGTGATAAGGATAACTCCCTTTCCAATTGCAGATGCTTCATCAAGAATATGTTGATTTTCAATTCGAAAATTGACTGATTCGATAGATTTTGGTAGAGCAAGAAATTCCAATATATTAGAACTAACTAAACGATAAGTCCCTATTAATACATTATCAATCCATGCGTCCGTTTCTTCTGGGAATGCCTTTTTAATATTGTTAAATGCCTGTTTTTTCCGCACGGGTATTCGGTTATACGCAAAGGCGCCTAATTTATTTGCCAGTTGCGATCGTTTTAGATTTGGCAATTGGCGCATCCGTCGTGAGATTAGATGTAATAGCCGATAGGTAAATTTATCTTTGAGATTCATAAATGGCGTTTACTGTTGAAGGCCATAAGGAAAGAAATTACTTCAAATTTCCTTTTACCATCATTGATTTTATCCAACATAACGGGTAAACTCAATGGAATGAAGAACCGTATTTTATTCATACTTATTTTCATCTTATCTATTGGGCAATCACAAATTGTTTATAAAGTACCGATACATGATACTATTGATTTAGGGCTCCCCCCTTTTATTGAACGAAGCATTAAAATGGCAGAAGCAGATAAAGCCGAAGTGATTATTTTTGATATTGATACATTCGGAGGGCGTCTCGATGCGGCCACTCAAATTAAAGATGCCATATTAAGCACAAAAATCCCAACCATTGCTTTTATTAATCGACGAGCTATTTCCGCAGGAGCGCTCATTTCCCTTTCATGTGAAAAAATAGTAATGACAAGTGGCGGAACCATTGGTGCTGCTACGGCGGTGGATATGTCCGGAAAAAAAGGGAGTGAAAAAGTAATTAGTTATATGCGGGAAGAAATGGCTGCTACTGCTGAAAGTCGAAATCGTAACGTGGATATTGCCAAGGGGATGGTAGATGAAGAATTATCTTTTACCCATTTGATTATAAGTGGTGATTCCGTTAAAGTTTTGGATCTTGAAGGGCGAAAAGAAGGAAAACTAATAACCCTTACAACAGAATTAGCGATTAAGTATAAAATATCTGATGATCAGCAGGAAACATTTGAAGAATTATTATTATCTCTCGATTTGGGTGATGCTGAGATAAAAAGCACTAGAGAGAATTGGTCCGAAGCCTTCGTCCGGTTTTTAACAAACCCTGTGGTTGCATCTCTACTAACCACGTTTGGATTTTTGGGTATTTTATTTGAGCTTCAAAGTCCCGGTTGGGGCATCCCTGGCTCTGTAGGAATAGTTTGTTTGACCCTATCTTTAAGCGCTTCATTTATTGCTAGATTAGCTACCATGACAGATATGTTGATAATATTCGCTGGCATTTCGCTTTTGGTCTTAGAAATTGTTATCATTCCTGGGTTCGGCTTTGCGGGGATCGGTGGTATCGGTTTAATTTTATGGGGATTGTATGAACTGTTATTGCCAGATATACCCATAGGACCAGAAGTCGAAGCAATGGCTATGTGGGGATTTATTATTGGTATCATTGGTAGCTTGATTGGATTGGTTCTCTTATTCAAGCTTATGGTTAAAACAAACTTTTGGAAAAAACTTACCTCTCCTGGTGTTGAGGGTGCTGAAGAGGGGTATAGCACTTCTGTTGGTTGGGAAAATTTGGAGGGAATGGAGGGCATATCTCAATCTGACCTACGGCCCTCTGGTTGGGCTTTGGTGGATGGCCAGCGCATTTTTGTTGTTAGTGAAGGTGATTTCATAGAAAAAGAATGTAAATTAAAAATACACTCGGTAGATGGAAACCGAGTTGTTGTACGTAAACTTAACTCAGAGGAATAAATTATGGATACTGCAGGAATTATTATGTTAGCGCTCTTACTAACTTTTGTTATTCTATTATTTTATTTTGTGCCTATTGGCATGTGGATACAAGGCGTGGTTAGTCTTGGTATAGGAAGAATTACAATTATTGATCTTATACGGATGCGATTGAGAAAAATTTCACCAAGACTCATTGTAGATGCTGTAATAAATACACATAAAGCAGGATTAATAAATGTAAAAACCGATATGTTAGAAACGCACTACTTAGCAGGGGGGAATGTTATTAATGTTGTTTTGGCCTTGATTGCATCTGACAAAGCAAAGATACCTTTGACTTTTGAAACAGCGACAGCTATTGATTTAGCTGGAAGAGATATTAAGACGGCTGTTGAAACTAGTGTATATCCGAAAGTAATAGATGCTCCTCGAGATGGTTTTTTATCAGCTGTTGCAAAAGATGGCATCGAATTAAAAGCTCGAGCACGTGTAACTGTGAGAACAAATATCCCTGGTCTAGTAGGTGGAGCAACGGATGATACAATTATTGCACGAGTTGGAGAAGGTATTGTTAGTGCAATTGGATCATCTGCTAATTATGGTGGTGTACTTGAAAATCCTGATAATATTTCAAGAGCTGTACTAGAAAAAGGATTAGATGCAGGTACAGCATTTGAAATATTATCAATAGATATTGCCGATTTAGATGTAGGTAAAAATGTTGGCGCACAGCTCCAAACTGATCAGGCAGAAGCAGATCTTAGAGTTTCTCAAGCAAGAGCAGAAACAAGACGAGCTATGGCCGTTGCTGAAGAACAAGAAATGAGGGCAAAAACACAGGAAATGCAGGCCAAAGTCGTTGAGTCTGAGTCTCAAGTCCCCTTAGCTATGGCCCAGGCTTTTCGTGAAGGTAAGTTAGGAGTTTTTGATTATGTAAATATGAAAAATATCCAGGCCGATACAGATATGCGTGAATCTATTTCTGGAGGATCTGATAGTGGAACAACTTCAGCCCCTGAGCGAGATAACGATTAAATGGAAGGCCTGGGCTATTGGATCTTTATAGCAGTACTTTATCTGCTGTCGGCGTTGATGAAAAAACGTCAACAGCAGGTGCCTGCCTCTCAAGATTCTGATTCTCCAAAAGAAAAAAAATCTAATCTGTTCCAGGCGGAGTTTCTCCAAGATCTATTTGGGGATATGAAGGAATATGTAAGTGAGCCCGAAGAAGTAATAATTGACGAATTAGCTGATTTAGATATTGCTGAAAAAGATATAGAACCTGAACCGATTGATATTCAGGAGGAACATGACCACGTTGTTTTTAAAGATTTATCTGAACAGGAACCTGAACCGAATTATAAGAAATACGAATTCTGGAAAAAGGGAAAAACTAATAAAGTAGAACTCGATTTTATGTTTAATAATAATTTGAAGCAGAGTATTATTATGAAGGAAATATTGGATAAGCCGAGGGCAATAAAAAGAACAATACGATAAAAAATAAATAAAGATTAACGCTCTTTATTTTTAGCTACTTAAATTAATTTTTTAACTAAACCTTCTATGTTTTTATGAAGTTCTTTTTCTGTACCATCATTATGTATAACAAAGTCAGCTAAATTAACTTTTTCTTTTTCTGGCCATTGGAATTCAATACGTTTTAATATTTCTTCACGGGACAGTGTTTCACGTCCTAATGCTCTTTCCATTCGATTTTTTAACTGTGCAGTTACTACAATCACATAATCCAAATGCACATCATAGCCAGACTCAAAAATTAGCGCACCATCAACAATAAAAATATCATGCTTTCCTACATTAAGCACTTGGTTGAATTCTTTATCGATTAAATTATAGATATAAGGATGTACTACTGAATTTAACCGTTGTTGATGATCCTGATCCTGGAACGCAATTCGTGCAAGTTTCTTTTTATTAACACTCCCCGTACCATCAATAATATCTGTCCCAAACTCAGCAATTAGTTCATTCTGTACTGTTTCATTTGTAGAAATTAGATTTTTTGCTTCTTCGTCCGCGTTAATAACATAGGCTCCCAATGAATTAAAATGTTGACTCGCAGTGCTTTTGCCGCTGCCAATACCTCCCGTTAGTCCTACTCTCAGCATTCTATCTTAAAACTTTCAAAATGCGTTTTGTAATTTCAGGAATATCACCAAGGGCATCCACTTCTTTAAGCAAATTTCTCTTTTTATAGTATTCTAATAATGGTGCAGTCTGGTCCCAATATATTTTTTGCCGCTGTCGGATTATATCTGGCGTATCATCACTGCGTCCAGACCTCAGACCACGATTTATAAGTCTTTGAACAAGCTCATCTTCATCTGCTATTAAACTGATAGCACTGTGTAAAGTCTGTGATAAATTTTGCATGATTACTTTCAACCCTTCTGCTTGAGGAATAGTCCTTGGGAAACCGTCTAAAAGATAACCATCTTGAACATTCTGTTTTTTTAAACAGTTATTTATTATGCCTAAGAGAACCTCATCAGGTACAAGTTTGCCATTATCGATATTTGTTTTAGCCTTATTACCAATTTCAGATTTGATAAAAATTTCTTCTCGTAAAATATCACCGGTCGATAAATGAATTATATCAAAATTCTCACAAACTCTTTTTGCCTGAGTGCCTTTTCCAACACCCGGAGGACCTAAGAATATGAGTCTCATTAACTTTTTCCCATCTTATTCTAAATTAATAGACCAGCAACCGTTGCCGTAAGCCAGGATGCCAATGCACCGCCAATCATAGCTTTCGTAACTAGTTTTGTCAAATCTTTTTTCCTTTTAGGAGCCATGCCACCAATACCGCCCAATTGAATACCAATTGACCCAAAATTGGCAAAACCGCAAAGAGCATAACTGGCAATAATAGCAGTTCTTTCTGAAATTTGGCCTGATGCCATAATAACTTTGAGATCACCATAAGCGATCAATTCAGTAAAAGCTATCTTTTTTCCCATTAGTGTACCCATCATGGCCGATTCTTCCCATGGGACACCCATGGTCCAGGCTAGGGGTTGAAAAATCAATCCTAGTATTTGATCAATTGATGTATTAGCAAAGCCTAATAAGTAATTACCCATGGCAACCATTGAAATAAATGCTACCAACATAGCTGCAACATTTGCTGCTAATTTCAATCCATCCGTAGCACCGTTACTCAAGGCTTCCATTGCGTTTGAGCTGGTTTTCTCAACATCAATTTTTAGATCGCCCATTGTTTCTGATATTTGGGTTTCAGGATAAATAATTTTTGCCACGACCAGTGCTGCTGGGGCAGACATAACAGACGCGGCTAAAAGATGTCCAGCAATTCCGGGAATATCGGTAAGCCACTTCACATAAATTGCCATTATACCTCCGGCAACCGTTGCAAATCCGCCAACCATTACTGCCATAAGTTCAGATTTGGTCATATTATTAATAAAAGGTCGAACCATAAGAGGTGCTTCAGTTTGCCCTACAAAAATATTAGCAGATACGCTTAATGTTTCTGACCCACTGGTTCCCATGGTTTTTTGCATAGCCTTGGCAATCCATTTTACAATGAATTGGATAATGCCAAAATGATAAAGCAATGCCATAAGACTTGAGAAAAAAATGATAGTTGGAAGAGCGCGAAATGCAAAATTAATTAATGCCACATGAAATCCAACTTCAGAAATAAAAGATGAAAAAAGAAAATCTCCACCGGCATCAGAAAAACTAATCAATTTTGAAATAGCCTTATCGAAAAATCCAAAAATAGGCTTTCCAATTGGAGTCTTTAAAATGAAAATAGCAAAAATAATTTGCAATCCTAATCCCCAGCCAACAATTCGGTAGTTAATTTGTTTACGATTGTTTGACAAAGCGAATGCAATACCTAAAAGAACCACAATGCCAAGAATACCAGTCATTTAATTTTTCGGTGCCTCAAAACAATTTCTACAACGTGCTTCATAAACGTCACTTTCACCAATAACAACCTGTTTTGAATCTTTAATGGTCCGCTGACTGCATGAAGCAGGGTTACCACATTTTACACAGATTGCACGAAATTTATCAAGGTAATCTGCTTCACACATAAGGGCTGGCATAGGGCCGAAAGGGATTCCTTGAAAATCTTTATCTAAACCTGCAACAACAACACGTTTATTTTGCTTAGCCAGAGTTTTACATACATTAATAATGTCATCATTAAAAAATTGAGCTTCATCAATTCCAATAACATCCATCCCTACAGAACGATCTATTATTTCATTAGCATTTTTTGCCAAAACAGATTCCAATTTAGATTGATTATGTGAAACAATATGATTGGAGCTATAGCGAGAATCAATCTTGGGTTTAAAAATAATAGTCTTCATTTTTGCAATTTCAGCTCGGCGGATTCTACGAATTAATTCTTCTGTTTTTCCACTGAACATACTGCCGCAGATTACTTCAATCCAGCCAGCATTATTAGGAGTAAGTGTCATTTAATTTTTTGAATATTTTCTATCTCAAGAAAGAATAGTGTTAATTTTTGTTCTTAGGAGATCTATTGCTACCTTATTTTGCCCTCCCTCAGGTATAATAATATCGGCAAAATATTTACTTGGCTCAACAAATTGTTGGTGCATTGGGAGCACTGTTTTCAAATATTGCTTAATAACTGAATTAACTGTTCGATCTCGTTCCTCTAAATCTCTAGAAATACGACGAATCAAGCGAATATCGTTCGGTGTATCTACAAAAATCTTTATATCCATCAACTCACGAAGAGATGGGTAATGAAGAGTTAAAATACCTTCGACTACAATTACATGATGCGGATCGACTTTTCGCGTTTTATTACTTCTTGAATGGGTCGAAAAATCATAGACTGGAATTTCTATTGAATGTCCTTTTATTAGGCTAATAAGCTGTTGGTTAAATAATTCAATATCAATAGCATCAGGATGATCAAAATTTTGATTGTGGCGATTTTCTAAAGATAAACTCGAAAGATCAGAGTAATAAGCATCCTGCTCTACTACAACGACTTGACCTTCACCATATTCTTCCAACAGTTTTTTAGCAATTGATGTTTTACCAGAGCCAGTGCCACCAGCAATACCGATTAAAATGGGTGAAATACTCATGTTAGTTTTCTTACATCAAAAGGATTAGGCAAAAGTACTTTGCTTGTGGTCTCAATAATTAGATTATCTTTATCACAGATATAAATAGGAATATCTCCACACAATTCCCAGATAACCTGCCGGCATGCACCGCAAGGAAAACCGCCATTTTCTGTAGCGACAGCAAGGGCCTTAATTTCAGTTTGATCTTCAGAAATAGCAGTGAATAATGCCGATTGTTCTGCGCAATTTGATAAAGGATAACTTGCATTTTCTACGTTGCAACCACCAATTATATTACCATTTGCAATTTCTACGGCTGCACCTACTGTATAATTTGAATAAGGTGCTCTCGCTCTCTTACGCATTGAAATGGCTTTTAAGATTAATTCATTCATTTTTTCAATGTATTAAACCAAGCTATAGCACCTGTATAAGCGATAAATACTGAACTAGTATGTGTTCCATTTGGAATTATTATTAAGTCAATATCAGCACCGTTTGCTTTTAGACTATCATGTGCAATTACAGAATTATTGTATCCAACAGTGATATCATTTTCACCATGAAATAATTTTATAGGCGCTTTTGGTGACCAGCCTACCAAACTATTTTCTGCAAATGCATTTTTTAGTTCTTTTTCTCCATCACCCAGATAATCTGTAAGAAATTTAGCTGAAAATAAATCTTTAATCTTATTAGTCAGGTCTTTATTTGCTTCTCCGATAGTTTTTGTCCCATCCATCAACTGAGGTATCCGCTCTGCAAAGGGACTTTGAAAAAATTCACTTGCAGGTCGATTCATATTTTCAATCTCATTATAAGACATATAAGTAAATGAGGTATATCCAGGCTGAGAATATGTTTCTCTGCTTAATATTCTTTTTGATGCATATCGCATATCATATGGTCCTGCCATAGGGGCTGAAGCAGTTATAGAAAATTCATCAGCGTATTTTTCTTCGATGAGTTTGTGTGTTGCCATTGCAACGTATCCACCTTCTGAATATCCAATTACAAATAACTGGTCATTAAGTTGAATATCATTTCCACATGCAAAATTTTTTGTTGCTCGCGTCATATCAACAACCCCTTCTGCAACAAATGCATGTACATAAGGATGAACAACATCATTTGAAACCCCTAACCCTAAAAGATCAGGTGAAGAACCAATATATCCGATAGAGGCTGCAAACATTGCATCAAATCCTCTTATTGGCGTGATGGAAGCCACATTTGAACGTTTTGATTCTGTTCCATGTTGTCCGGAATAAATTGGATATTTTTTCCCGGAATTATTTTCATCTGGAATATAAATGGCACCTGATGCCTGCCTTGGGTTTCCATTCCAATCTACTGTTTCATAAACAATACTATATACTTTTACATCAAGCACTGGCACTACACCTATATCAATATTATTATCTTTTAAAAAGTCAGTCAAATAACTGGCACTAATTGTACCTAAGGGCAGAACAGAGATTACGTGACCACGACCTGTTTCAGTAGTGGCACAATCTTCTGTTATTGTCCCCTCACATCCGATAAGAAGTATAATGGACAAAATGATGTTTTTTCTAAAAAAATATTTCATATGGTATATGTACTCTTATTTTTCTAATCGGATAAGTTTAAAGGCTTGATGTAGCATGATGCCAGTAATAAATCCGCCCACATGGGCAAACCACGCCACTCCTCCGGTTGTATCTAATCCAAGGCTACCCATGCCATTGGTTAACTGGTTAAAGAACCAAAAGCCTAACACAAAACTTGCAGGTACACGAATAGTGGTAAAAAAAATAATAATAAAAATAAACACATGTACTCTGGCTTTGGGAAAGCGAATCATATATAATCCCAATACACCGGCAATGGCTCCAGAGGCGCCTACCATGGGGATTTGTGATTCAGGATTCATGAGGACTTGACATAGTGCTGCTACCACACCGCACAGTATATAAAATAGGGCATATCGCTTATGACCAAGAGTACTTTCAACATTATCTCCAAAAATCCAAAGAAACCACATATTTCCCAAAATATGAGCAATACCGCCATGGAGAAACATGGATGTAAAAATCGTTAAGATTGAAAACTCAGATGGAATAAGCCCAAATGTGTAAATGAAAATATATTCAGCTTCAGGGTCTTTTATTCCCATGTTAAATTGAAACAGAAATACAATTACATTGATAACAATTAATCCGTAAGTCACATAAGGGATAAGTACACTTGGATTATCATCTTTATAAGGGAAAAACATCAGTACACCTTGAATTTAATATTTTGACTAGTTTCATTCCCTGCACGATCTCGGACTTTAACTTGAATTGTATGTGTACCAATGGGCAGAGGTCGATCCAATTCGTAAGAAATAACTTTTAAATTAGGTTGGTAGGCGTAAATCAAGGATTGGCTATCTAATCTTAATTCAAATGAATCTTCCACTGGTTTGAAGCCTGAAAGGTTGTCGTCAATTTTAATCTTGAATTGATTCAGCTCTAGAGATGGATAATTTCCATTATTTCCAGGATGGATGGATTGTATTTTAGGCGGAATAACATCCTCAATAATAGCAATGGCATCGAGATGATTAACTTCACCTGTTAGAACTTGTCTCTCTTTATTATTCCCTGTAGGAATAAATGACCATCCTTCCTTCTGATCATAATAATAAAGATGCATTTTATCTTTATCCTTCAGTTTGGATGAATAACGAATTCCGATATTAACAGGTTTTAGAAGTGGTCGTTCAAAGGGTTGTAACTGGTAAACGCGAGATAAGAGATTCCCCTTTTGTACTGGTGCATGTTTGTGAACCGCTTCAATCCACATGAGAGTAGGACTAGTTATGGATGATTTTGTTGTGCGGATTGAACAAAAACTATCTTTGGAGACAGCTGTAATAGAGGATCCGGGCATGGCAACTGTGTATGGAAATTCAAACCGAACCTGCCTTTCGATTGATGCATTTAATATAGCTTCGATCTGATCAACATTTTCAAACCAAATAGGAGGAATCGGTTTTGTCAGATAGACCGATGGTTGGATTTGATTCAATGGAATTGTTTCATACTGATATTCTCCCTTCAATCTCAGAGAAAAGTTGGCAGACACTATCTGTTCGGGCTGGATCTGTACATAAATACCGGCATCAGTATGTGAAATATCCATATCTACATTGACACTTAAATAATCGCCAACATATTTATTATTTATCCAATGTACAGGTTTAGATTGTGCACCCAATTTATTTTGTGCGATGAACTGGATTGCTTTTCGATTAGCCTGTTTTTTAGGAACTGTAACTATACGCCCCGCTTCTATAGGTTCAGAAGATTGGATTGATATTTGTTCATCCGCATAACCAAAGGGTGTAAAAGAATAAGCAATTACAGATTTGATGGGGATAGTAATACTTCTTGGCTGAATCAAAAAAGATAGGAGATCCTCCGTTTCCCCCAGCGGTTCCAATGTGATATCAAAGGGCATCATATTAAAAACAGTTCCATGGATTACTCGGGTATTCTTAAGAGCATCCATTACAAGAATTTTTATATCATGATATCCTGGGGTAAGATCTAAAATACCATTGGTTGAATCAGCATGAATAGGTACCCTTGGATCAGCTTCATTGCGGTATAATTTTATGAAATTTCCAAAATTCAAACGGGCATTACGATAATCTTTAATAAAATTTGCTGTGGGCCGCCAATTATAATCTAACCGGTCGAATTGGAGAGTATGATGTAGCCTTTCATCGATAAAAACTTCAATCCGATGAGGTTGATAAATATTATTGGAACCCTGTCTTTTATCGAAGGTTTTAATTGACAGCCCAAGCCTTCCAGAAATATTGATTGTATCAGGAGTATGATATTCACCTGTTTTATCTCTAAACAATGAAAAATTTTGGGGTAACTGATTACCATTTACCCAACTTTCAGAGTTAAGTGGGATGAATGATATTTCTTCAGCAATCGGCGCTATTCGATCTGCTTGGGACAATCCATTGGTAAGTGGATTTAGAGTTTGCCCATTTTTATTCCGAATCTCAAAATGGAGGTGAGGCCCAAATGAAAATCCTGTATTTCCCGAATAAGCAATAATATCCCCTTTTTCAAATATGAATTCTTGCGGAGATAAAAAAAGATTAGTCATATAAGTTTTCCCAGCGTCTTGTTTTTCTTTTAGGCGGTCTTCAAGTTGGGGAGTGAATTTGCTCAAATGGGCATATACGGCAGTTTGGCCATCATCCATGGTAAGGTAAAGGGCACGACCATACCCGGAATAGTTGGTAACAATACGAGAAATATAACCGCTAGAGACAGCATATACTGGATGACCAGTAGTTCCTTTGGTTTTCATATCCAACCCAAGGTGATACCCTGTAGCACGAAACTCCCCAAAGTTGGAGGATAAATGTTTACCCACATCTGTTGGCCAGGTGTAATCCTGAGTCAGAAGGGGTGACAGGGTAAGTGCTAGGGCAGTAAGCAGTCTCATAAGATAAATTGCTGAGATAGGTCCTCAATTTATCTCATATAGATGAAGAACGCATAAATAAATAGTGACATATTGAATAAAAACAGAGAGCATAGAACAAAATAATCTAAAAGACTTGAATTGCGTTAAATAAATGATGTAAAATACTTACGAGTAACTTACGAGTATTAGTTAAAGTCATGAGACAACAGTTATCCTTAAAACAACAACAATTTTTAGATTTTATTCAACATTATACTGTTGAATATCGTCAAGCACCTTCCTACCAAGAAATTATGAATGGAATGGGGTTTGGCTCTTTAGGAACGGTTCATTGGTATGTTAATGCCCTAACTCACAACGGCCATTTAAACCGATCTAAAGGTCCTAACGGTAAGCGGGCTTTAATTCTTACTAATGAGGAAGAATATATGGTGACCCGCCTACCGTTATTGGGTTTGATTGCCGCAGGAGAGCCAATTGAAGCATTAGAAAATGCAGAATCTATTTCTGTACCTCCAGCTTTTGTAAATGATAATAATTTTGTATTGAAAGTAAAGGGAGATTCCATGATAGGGGATCATATTGATGATGGAGATTATATTATTGTTCGAAAATCTATTGAAGCCAATCCAGGTCAAATTGTAGTGGCGCTTATTAATGGTGAGGCGACTCTAAAAAGATATCATCCAGTTAATGGCGAAGTGGAACTTCATCCTCGGAACCCAGCTTATCCTGTAATTAAGGTAAAAGCGGAAGATCAGTTTCAAATTAATGGTGTCCTCCTTTATTCTTTTAGAGAATATTAGGACCTATTTTTTAATTTAAAGCGCATAGCATGAAATATCGGGGGAAAGTGGCACTTCAGTTTCATCCTATCTCAGGGCAAACTTCATTTCAAATTCCCTTGATGAATTCTGCTGTAGCAGCGGGTTTCCCATCTCCTGCCGAGGATCATCTTGACCTACCGATTGATCTAAATAAATATTTAGTAAAAAATCCAGCGGCTACATTCTATGTTCGAGTTGATGGTGATTCAATGGATGAGGCAGACATTCATCAAGGAGATATCTTAATTGTGGATCGATCTGAATCTCATGGAACAGGAAGTGTAGTCTTGGCAGTCCTTAATGGTGAATTCACGGTTAAGAAGTTGATAAAAAAAGGTAATGAACTATATCTTGAATCCAGTAACTCTGCCTATGCGCCAATAAAGATTGAAATTGAAACAGATTTTAAGGTTTGGGGTGTGGTCACCTATGTTATTCACCGCCCTATTTAGTTATGTTTGCTTTGGTAGATTGTAACAATTTTTATGTCTCTTGTGAACGAGTATTTAATCCGAAATTAGATAATCATCCAGTGTTGGTGTTGTCTAATAACGATGGTTGTGTTATTGCTCGATCAAATGAATGCAAAGTATTAGGGATTGCAATGGGTGAACCAGCCTTTAAAAATCGAGCTCTGTACAGTCGTTACCAAATATCAGTTTTATCATCTAACTTTGCATTATATGGGGACATGTCTCAGCGAGTGATGTCTGTTCTTGCTCAACATAGTCATGCCCTAGAGGTTTATTCTATTGATGAAGCTTTTATTGGTTTTTCCAGCCCCTCAGATGAAGAGTTGTTGTCCAATCTGAACTATTTAAAAAATATCGTGGAACGCTGGACCGGAATTCCTGTATCTATTGGAGCGGCTCCAACCAAAACATTGGCTAAGGTAGCTAACCGTATAGCAAAGTGCAATACCGGCATTAAAATACTGATTAATCCATTAGATATTAACCATGCTCTTCAAGAGCTTATGGTGAAAGATGTTTGGGGCGTAGGTCGACGCCTTGAAAAAATGTTGAATAGTCATGGTATCCAAACGGCATTGGATCTCAGAGAGCAGACTACCGGATGGATTCAAGAATATATGACGATAGTAGGCCGACGTTTACAGATGGAACTTAAAGGGACTGTCTGCTACCAGTTAGAAAGTAACCCTACAAATAAAAAACAGATCTGTACATCGCGCTCTTTTGGACGCTTGGTTGAAGAAGTAAGCGAATTAAAGGAAGCCGCTGCCATGTATGCTACTCGCTGTGCTGAAAAACTCCGCCGACAGCATTCTTGTGCATGGGTTGTTAGAGTTTTTTTACATACAAATCCTTTTCGTAAAGAGCTCCCTCAATATCAGAACATAAGCTTTATCCAACTATCAGTACCTACCAATAGCACTTTACAGATAGTAGAGGCTGCTCTCTTAGGACTAAATACAATTTTTAAGGGTGGTTACCATTATCATAAATTAGGTGTAATTGTAGAGAATCTGGTGCCTGATAGATGTATTCAGTCTAATCTTTATGACAAGCAGAATCATAAAGATCAAACAGCACTTATGAATGTGGTGGATTATATTAATAATAGTAATGGCCAAGATACGGTGAAGGTCGCATCTTTGGGGTTTCGTCAGCCTTGGAAAATGCGCCAAGCAAGTTTATCTCCTTGTTATACGACTCGCTGGAAAGATTTTATAACAGTAAAGGTTTAGTAGGGTATGATATCCAATCTAGATATCGTAAGAAAAAAATGTAAGAATGTAAATTTTACTCATAATTTTAATGACGCCCATGTTTCACATTATTCTATTTGAACCTGAGATACCACCAAATACAGGGAATATTATTCGCTTATCTGTAAATACAGGATTTGAACTTCATCTGATCAAGCCTCTTGGATTTTCTGTAGATGATAAAAACTTAAAACGTGCCGGAATGGATTACATAAAACGAACTAATTTTAAAGTATGGAAGACTTTAAATGAATGCCTAAATAATATATCACCTAAATCGATCTATTCGGTGACCACTAAAGGAAAAATCCGCTATTCAGATCTTGATTATTACAAAGGAGATGCCTTTATTTTTGGCCCGGAAAGCCGAGGGTTATCAGAAAAAATTAGAGAAAAATATACATCTATTTATATGCCTATGAGAAGTGAAGGGCGAAGCTTAAACTTAGCCAATGCTGTATCAGTAATTACATATGAAGTTTGGAGGCAATTAGAGTTTAGATAACCCAACTGGCTACATCCTCTCCAATGGCGATAGATGCAGTAAGGCCCGGTGATTCAATGCCGATCAAATTAATCCAGCCAGAGTAGCCTTTATCTTCTTCATGAGAGATATAGAAATCAGGCCTAGGGTTTTCATTCATCCAAATTTTTGGACGAATGCCAGCATAGTCTGGCGACAAGTCATCCTTTTGAAGATCTTTTATATATAATTTTCCTTCGCTGTAAAATTGGTCTATCAAAGATGGTTCAACATCATAATTTTCTTTTCTTCCATCTATCCAGTGTGCGCTGGGACCGAGCTTAACGGATTGTGTTTCATCTAGAGTTAGATGAATCCCCAATGATCCATGTGCTTTATCCGGCAGAGGATAAATTAAATGTTTAAAAACGTTCCTCCACTTAGATCCTAGTTTAAAGTAACAACCTTTAGAATATTTTAATGATGGAAAATTTTCTCCCAGCATTTGCGCTACTAAATCACTTTCAAGTCCTGATGCATTAATAACCCAATCACAGGAGACCTGTTCTATTTCATCATTAGCATTTTCAATCTCTAATTCATACCCTTCACTTAGTTGTTTTGCCCCAACAACACGTGATTTAAATAAATAATCATGATCATTAGTTTGGGAGTGTTTAATAAATGCAGTCATAAGTCCGTGAGCGGATACAATTCCAGCGCAACCCACATAAAGGGCAAGGTCTGCATCTACGTTTTGTTCAAGGTGTTGTATTTCTTTCTTATCAATGATTCGAACATCCCGAATACCATTAATTTTCGCATTTTCATTTAATACTTCCAAATCTTCAATTTGATGTGTCTTTGCAACGATAAGTTTACCGCACTTATTCATCCAAACATGATTGGTTGAACAAAAATCATAAATAAGCTCACGACCTCGTTTACAATAGGAAGCTTTTAATGAATCTGGCTCATAGTAAATCCCTGAATGGATTACTTCGCTGTTACGACTTGAGATTCCTCTTCCATAGGAGTCCTCTTTTTCTACAATAAGTACAGAATCGTTTGTTCGTTCACCAATGGCCTTGGCAATTGATAATCCTATAACACCTGCCCCAATTATGACGATATTGTACATATTGTTAACCAGATAACTTCTTTAAAAGGTCGCCCGTATAAATCCCTGTATTATGTCCATCGTTCCAGAAAGGCCGTAGGCCGTAATAGCCTACTGGTTGTAAACCATTGATTTGGTAACTAGAGGCGTTTAAAACTGGATTTGGACCTTTATATAAATTTCCCAATGCATCAGTTTCCCCTATGCAGGACGCACAGGGACACCGTTCCCTGAGGGATTTTAAAGAAACCATAGATTCACTTGCGTCAGAGAAAGAAACAAGCAAATGGTCATTTACAATTTCATAATTTTCTATGGCAAGACTATCAGACATTCATTAATCCCTTGATTATTGATAACAAATTTGGATTATTTTAAAGATACGAGTAAATCCTTTTATCATTTTGTAGTTTTGGATATGAAAAAATTAATATTTAATAGAATATTTCTGCTCTTTGTATTAAGTGCAATGATTATTGCACAGAAAACACGCCCTAGAGATATGGGTTTGGAAATTGGTTTATTCAAAACAGGTGAATGGAATGCCATCACAGATGTATCAGGTGTTCAAGTTGGACACAAAACCCTTATTCAGGGAGATAGCGTTAGGACGGGCGTAACAATTATTAAACCCCATAGTGGTAACTTATTTAAAGATAAGGTCATGGGCGCGGTATATGTGACCAATGGCTTTGGTAAAGCTATAGGTTTTACTCAAGTGGCAGAGCTCGGGACGATTGAAACACCAATAGGTCTTACTAATACATTAAACATTTTTTTGGTAGCGAATGCAATTGTTGACTACATGATTGAAGAAAATCCAACAATTCGATCTGTAAACCCGGTGGTAGGTGAAACGAATGATAGTGGCCTCAATGACATCCAGGGCCGTCATGTACAAAAAAAACATGTATTTTCAGCAATTCATAATGCAAAATCAGGGCCTGTTTTAGAAGGCTCAGTTGGAGCTGGGACTGGTACACGGACTTTGGGTTTCAAAGGTGGAATTGGTACCGCCTCAAGGGTCTTACCAGAAGAAACTGGAGGGTATACAGTAGGTGTTTTGGTTCAAACTAATTTTGGTGGATCTCTCATGATTAATGGTGCGCCCGTTGGTAGAGAATTGAAAAAATCACCTTTTTCTTCCAATATTCCTTATGATGAAGATGAAGGCTCCTGCATGATAATTATTGCTACTAATGCACCTCTATCCAACCGAAATTTGAAACGAATGGCAAAACGTGTAGACCATGCCTTTGGGCGAGTTGGAGCATATTCATCCAATGGTAGCGGTGATTATGTCATTATTTTTTCTACCGCAAAAGGAATAGATAATAAAGGAAAGACTATCAAGCGGGAAGAAATGAAGAACCGTTATATGAACGGTCTATTTTCAGGTACAGTGGAAGCAACAGAAGAGGCTATTATTAATTCTCTATTCATGGCTGAAACTGTTAGCAGTCGATATGGTAGCATGGAATCTTTACCGGTGGATAAGACCATGAAAATCTTAAAAAAATACAAAGCATTAAACTGGAATAAAAATATATACCCATGGAAAAAGTAGCTGTAAATGAATTTGTCCGTAGACAAGTAAAAGGATCAGGTAAGACTTATTCTGATTCACTCTCTTTTGAAGAAATTACTGAAGATGCTGAACGACAAATGGATGGTGGAAATTTTATCGAAGGATATCGAGATGGCGTTCGTATTGTTAAGGGCAGTGCAAAATTGTCCAGCAAATTTGTCTGCCCTTTTGTAAAAATTGACGAAAATACAGTATTAGAATCATCATTAGTGAAAAGGCAGGATGGTGAAAAACCCTATATACAAACTCGAGCTAAAAATGGCGCGCCTTTGAATGCTGGCCGTGTTGAATATATCTTATATAGCAATGATGTATTGGCTGAGAACGATGAACAATCAACTGATGCCGAATGGGAGCTTATCAGTGTTCATGCTATTCCGGAAGGGGTAGATAAGCTACCAATGGGACCAGTGACCATGATGCGGAATCAGTTAGAATTACCCGGCGGAACCAAGGCTCAATATTCTTCAGATGAATGGGCCGAAGCGGTGCGATTCTGGCAACAGTATGCAGCCTTAGACAATTCTTAATCGTAATTGAATTATTATAAAAAAAGCCCCGCATTTCTGCAGGGCTTTTTTTATTTAGTCTTTATTAAAAACTATATCAGATTAGAATCTGACAGTTAGTCCCACATTAAAGTACTGTGGAGTGCCAAAGAAAACTTCTGCACTATCTGCATCATGATCCTTATCAAAACTATTGTACTGACTATTATCAGTTGCATCTTGAATATATAATGCGTCGGTCAGGTTAAATACGTGGGCAAACACTTGCAAGTTAGCACCAGCAACCTGCATGGGCAGATTGTAGTATGCATGTAAATCAATCTTACTATAGCTTGGGGCCATCCAAACTTGATCTCTATCAGCAGTGCCGCCACTCATTTCTCTTGCACCAGGACTCCAATCAGCGTAGTTCTTATCATAATAGTTCATAACTCCTTGAATGCTAAGACCAGACAATGGAGTTAACGTTGCACCTAAAACAAACCCTGTCTGAGGCATATCACCAACCCATAAGTCCTTCAAAGCATATTCATATTGAGTTTGAGTGGTGGTAGCCTCACTATAATCAGTGTAAAGACCTTTTGCATCGCCAGCAAATTTCCAATTACCGAATGAAGCTGCAAAATCAAGCCTTAACATATTTATAACTTGTGCGGAACCTTCAACTTCGACACCACTATGACTTTGGTCTACACCTCTCAAAAATATAACATCAGTATCTCCGCTAGAACCCTGTCCAGTAGTGACTGATTTTGTTAGGTTACGATCTTTCCATTGCGTGTTATAGTAGTTTACTTTAACTGCATATTTGGATGCATTGTAATTCAATCCGACTTCCATGCTGTTGAACGTTTCATTTACTGGGTCTGACGCAACAGTACCATCATAATAAATCACATTATCCATAATTGGTGGTTTTTCAACCAAACCATAGTTTCCAAATACAGACATGGTTTCATTAAGATTATACATTACTCCACCCTTTATCTGCATTGTAGAAATCGCATCCGCTTCGATTACTTTATTTGCAGTGGTAAAATGATCTTGATAGGTATAAGATATGCTAGAAAGTCCAGCCATACCATATGCATTTAGGGGCCCAGAAGTATAATTAGCCTGCCCATAAAATCCTAACCAGTCCACAGTAGTTGAGTTATGATACGCGATTTCATCACCTAATCTTTTAATGTGACTTGCTGTTGTCTTATCATTTTTGTTTCCACTATATACATAATAATCACCACCAAGTAAATCACGCACTTCACGGGCATGTTCAATACCTGCTGTCCGCCAGTCAATACCCACCTGTGCTTTTAAGTCACTATTAACATCAATATTTAATTTAGAAATAACACCGTATGTATCTTGACGATTAATGCTATTTCTCAAAATGCCAGTAGCGCGACTCTCGGTTGCATGATACTTTGTATCTACATTATTACTATTGGCTGCGATTCGTGCATCCCAATTCCAAGTCCATGGTGAGCTCGCATACCATTTGTTTCCTGCCACAGCAGGTTCACGGGAAGAGCTTCCATAGGTACCCGTACCGCCACCTGATCCACCAGACCAGTATACAATCGATGAAAGTCTCATATTATCACTTATTGTATAGAAGTGATTAAGGTTTACAAGTGGTTTATGGAAAAAGTTTTCACGTTCATTCAAAAAACCAGAATCATACCGATCTACAGTTCGTGCGCCATACATATACCAGTATTGTTTACCTTTATATGAAGGACTAACTGTTCCCCAATTTTGGCTAAATAGACGATCTCCATTGGCAAATTTCGTAAAAGCAGCTTGGTCATAATCGGATTGTTCTGCTGCAAAATCCTTACCTTCTTGTCCATAAGAAGCCATATTTTGCTTATATAGATTTTGTCCATGACGCTGTGGAGCACCGATCGCATACAGTTCAAAACGATTGTCATCACTTAATGCATAGCTTGCTCCGAAATAATAAGCCCAGGCATCAGTCCAATTGCCATCTACAATTCCATCACCAGTCTTTCTGACAACTGTAGCACTAAAAGCCATGTTATTATTTATTAGCCCAGTATTAAAGTTTGCTGTTGTTTTCAGAAAATTACCAGCACCAATTTCTTGTTTGAATTTTCCGCCGCGTTTCAAGGCAGTTGGATCGGTAATGATATTCATGGTTCCGCCAATGGAAGGGGTAGCTAGGTTAACGGCAGAAAGACCACGTTGCATCTGGATAGAAGATGTTGCATCGCCCACACCATCCCAGTTAGACCAATAGACCCAACCGTTTTCCATATCATTTTGCGGTACACCATTGATCATTACAGCAACATTCCGCTGGTTGAAACCGCGTACATTAATACGAGCATCACCTGCACCTCCACCCTGTTGGGTTGCATATACACTTGGTGTAGTATTTAATATCATAGGAATGTCCTGAGACCCAAGACGTGCTTCAACTTCAGCTTTTGTGATATTTGTGTATGCAACTGGTGTGTTCTCGCCTGCGCGCGAAGCCAATATCTCAACAGCAGATAGTTCTAAAGCAGAAACATTTAAGGAAAAATTAACTGTGGCATCGCCACTGACATTAACACTTTGACTTCCATCAGCATAACCGATAACAGAAGCTGTAACAGTGTAGGAACCTGATGGAACATTTGAGATGGAATAAGAGCCATCTTCAGTTGCTGCAGCACCCATATTTGTGCCAACTACTACCACATTAGCTCCGGGTAGTGCATTTCCTGTAGCTGCATCTGTTACTGTACCAGAAATAGTATTCTGGGCGAACAAAAATACAGGCAGAAAGGCAATGATTAAAACTTGTGAGAATTTTCGCATGTTGCTCTCCTTGGTGATATTTGATTCAAATTAATTGGATCGGGGATTTCCATAAATAATAGACTAATCAAAAAGATTTCCGTAATTAGACTTGTTGAGGATTTTTTGAGTAAACCAATTCATTGATTAAAGCTAGTTAAGCTCTCGGAAATTGAACTTTTTGTTTTATAAACTACAAGTAGAAAATAACTCTTAACAATTTTTTTTTACTTACTTTAAAATAACAAAAGATTATCAGAATTCTCAATCGGCAAAATACATTCAGGACGGTTATTTTTAGGAGAATTCACCATTCTTGAAACCTCATAAAATGTTAAGGGAACGTCATAGGGTTTGAGTAAAACCATGGCGTCAGGAATAGCTATATTATGAACTTTTAGCCAGAGATCAATTTCATCAGGTTTTAGTATAACGGGCATGCGGTAATGGATTTCTGAAAGTTCTGATGTAGGTGTTGTTGTGATTACGGTATAAGTAAAGATATTTTCACCAGATGAATTTTTCCAGATGTCCCATAACCCGGCCATGGGCAGTAATTTATTCTCTGGATGGTGAATATAATAAGGAATAGATCGACTGGATGTTTTCTTCCATTCAAAATAGCCATCAGTAATAACGATACATCTTCTTGATGGGACCAGGTGCTGAAAAGATGGTTTTTCTAAAAGCGTTTCGGATCGAGCATTAATTAACTTTGGGCCAATTGATACATCAGTAGACCAATTAGGTATGAGTCCCCATTTCATTAATTTGGCATGGCGGCCCATTTTATCTACAATCACTGGAGAGTATTGTGTGGGTGCAATATTATAGCGAGGTTGATAGATATCTGAATCCTGCCACTCTTCAATTTCCATCTCATCAATAATGGATTGTATATCTCGCGTAAGTGTTTTTCGACCGCACATGACTGAATTTAAGATGTAATAGGGAAAAAATTGCAAAAATCAGAATTATAAAAAAAGTGGGCCCACCAGGATTTGAACCTGGAACCTACGCATTATGAGTGCGGTGCTCTAACCGTTGAGCTATGGGCCCAAAAATGCTGGAAAACTTAAGATGATTCCATGACTTTTTTTACATCTTCTAAAATGGAATTAAACTGATCAGTATCATTAAATATATTGAATTGATCTGTCTCAATTATCATCACTGGAATTTCTTTCAATCCTGCCGTCCATTGATCGTATCCCACATTAAGCTGGTGTAAATATTCGGGATCGATGGTATTCTCATATTCCCGCCCACGTAAATGAATCCGTGTTTGCAATGTATCTGTAGATGCCCGCAAATAAATGATTAGATCCGGCTGCCTCAAGTAACTGGTCATAATAGTAAATAGATTTTTATAGGTGTCCCAATCTCGATTATCAAGTCGTCCCATGTTATGAAGGTTTCGGGCAAAAATTTCCACATCTTCATATATGGTTCGATCTTGCACTATACCACCATTTGAATGTACGATATCGCGCTGAGCACTAAACCGCCGATGTAAAAAATAGATCTGAAGATTAAAACTCCATCGGTTCATATCACCATAAAAATCACTAAGATATGGATTATCTGAAACAGATTCATAAATGGGAGACCAATTAAAAGCTTCAGCCATTTTTTCTGTAAAAGTGGTTTTACCTACACCAATATTGCCGGCCAATCCCACAAAAGGGTGCTCCCTCATTGATTATAAATATTCCAAGTGGTTTCAATGAGAGAGGTTAGACTCGAGTGTTTGGCCTGCCAATTTAAGGCTTCAAATGCTAGAGATGAACTGGCATACAATTCAGCAGGATCCCCCGGTCTTCGTTCCACAATCTCATATGGAATATCTTTCCCAGATATCTCTTTTGCGAGATTGATCACATCAAAAACGGAGTGGTTTTTTCCTGTGGAAAGATTTACTGTAAGGTTTTTATGGTTTTGTAAATAAGAAAGAGCTTTCACATGTGCAGAAGCAAGGTCTGTAACATGGATATAATCCCGCACACCAGTACCATCGGGGGTATCATAATCGTTTCCAAAAATCAGAATTTTATCTCGTATTCCGGATGCAACTTCCATAACAATAGGGAGCAAATTGGCCGGGTTTTTTTCTAACGAGGTTAGCCGCCCTTTTTGATCGAAGCCTGCAGCATTGAAGTAGCGCAATGAAGCAAACTTTAACCCTTTGAGTTCTCCATACCATGTTAAGAACCGTTCAACCTCTAGCTTGGTAAAACCGTAATAATTAATGGGTGCTAATGGGTGATTCTCATCCAAGGGTAAATATTCAGGATAGCCATACACAGCCGCAGTAGATGAAAAAATAAATTGATTCACACCATGATCTACCATGGCATTCAGTAATGTAATGGTTCCTGTAATATTATTATGAGAATATTTACCAGGATCTATCATGGATTCTCCAGCGGCCTTGAATGCGGCCAGATGAATTACTGATTCCACTCCATCCAGCGCGTTGGTTACATCAGCTCTATTTAATGTGGAACCCAGAATAAATGTTGCCCGCTTATCAACGGCTTGTTGATCTCCCGTTGATAGATCATCAAGTACAACAACTTCGAATCCGCTTTCACATAGCGCCAGCACCACATGAGAACCGATATACCCGGCACCGCCTGTAACCAATACTCTCATTTAATTAATTTCTTTCTTCGCAATGATGCGCCTCTCGATTACCTCGCCCTTACTGTTGAACTGTGAAATGACCATTTCAACATCATCAGGATATTCATATGCAATTGCATTTTTCATAATCCCATTTTCATTATAATAACTAATGCGAGAAGGTTTTTTATTTTTATCAAATATAACTGTATGACTGCCTACAAGTGTAGAGTCTGATCGAAAATATTTAGATTTTAGCCCATTTTTCCCATATTGGAATTCATAATAATAATAAAGATTTTCAAATTGATCCAATACGTGAACGGTTTTAGTGATTCCTGCATTATTAAAATTGTAACGGGCAATCCATCCGGGACGAATCGTGCTTAGATCCGGGGCAAATAATTCTTGATTTAATTCAGATAAATTTCGGGATGAATAGAATTCAATATCATATTGAGTAGATTTTCCATCGTCCTCCCAGTTCATATGAAATGTCCATAACATTTTCCCATGACGGTTATAATAATCTACATCTCTTACAAGACCTTTGTCATCTAAAGTCGCCCGATAATGGGGTTTGCCCAGGGTTTCTTTTTTAGTCAAACCTGTTAATAACTCTTGGTTCTTTGGATTCCATTTTTCATAATAGAGCTTTAACCGGCTTGTTGATTTTGCTTTTTTACGACGACCTTTATCCCAATTGGCAGGTACAAATTCTATATATTTCAATTCACCAGAAGGATAATAAACCGCTCTAAAATGCGCTTGATTTTTCTTTATTGAATCCTTTGGTTTACCCGTAAGAATATTTGTTCTCATGAGATCTGTAGAAAAAATTTTAACAACAGAATCTTGCTGCGCAAACAGACTACAGGATAAAATTAATAATAAAAAAAATACTTTTCGCATTTACATCATTCCCCACGACATGAGCCCTAGAATAACAAATACCATTCCCATTCCAACCCAGCGACTGCTGGATAATTTTTGTTCATATTCCAGAGCTTCAGCTTCGATAGAACGATAGCTCAAAACCACTCGGACTGTTTTCCCTTTTTCCACCAATACATCCTGTCGGGCGAGTTGGATCATATCCCGCATTTTTTTATTTTGAGATATAGCTTGTGTATTGATTAACATTTGTGGCGGGAAATAACTTACTTGGTGCCAACCCGCCGCAACTTGAACAGGATCTTTTATTGGAGAGGCCCCAACTTGCAACCCATCAACAAAGATTGGGATTCCATCCGTATCACAAAAGATATGGATGGCAGTGACAGGAGAAGGTTTCCCATCCCAATCAATTTCCTGTGAAAAAATCGATGAAAAAAGTATAATAATTAAAAAACTACGCACGCAGGTCCTTCTGCATTTGTACTACTTGCAACATGAGATCTGTAGCATCTTGGCCGGCTGCTTCCATTTCTCTGATTTTTAGTCGCGCCTGTTTGATTTGTTCTTTAGTGGAAACCTTTGAAAGAGTATTTAAGCAATCTTTTACCATTTGAAGAGGTGAGGTTGTATCATCTTCATCTATGAGAATCTTAGAAACTACCTCACGATCTTCAGATGAATCAAAATGAGAAATAATTTGAGGTGGATTGACTTGAGGAGTATTAAGAAGCATTTCAGCTAATTTTTTTAATTGACGATTTTCAATTTTATTTAAGTCTAAATTTTCTTTTACAAATGATCGTGCTTCTTCATCGTCTCCAGCCAATACTTTTATAATTCCTAATTCCGCTTTGGCATTTACTGTTGTAAACATTGACTCTTTTGGTTTTTGTAATTTTTCTGAATATTGTTTACGTTTTTTTCTTACTTGCTGGGTGAACATATGGACAACTTGATTTTCTTCTATACCACCAACTTGGGCTAGGTTTTTAATGAGGTCCTGCCGAATGATGGGATCTTGAATTTCTGATGCTTCGGCCAGAATTTCTTTCATCAGATTTGATTTTTCTGTAGGAGTACTTTGAGAGAAGTTTGACGTTCTCAAATGAAAATTTAACAGACCAATCGCTTGATCAATCCCCTTTGTTTTAAATCCTTCAGCTCCATCACGATTAACCCAATCATCAGGATCCATTCCATCTGGGATAACAATAACGAGAGGGTCAACTCCACCCTTAAGTAAAGAATACCCCGCTTTTTTGCCTGCATTGATGCCAGCCGAATCTCCATCGTATGCAAGATAAACTTTGGATGCAATCCTACGAATTTGATGGACATGACGATCAGTGAATGCAGTTCCAGAAACAGCCACAACATTTTTAATTCCCACTTGAATTAATTGAATTAAGTCTGTATATCCTTCAACTAAAATGGCTGATTCTGCATTTCTGATTGCATCTCGAGTTAGATTTAATCCATAAAAAACTTCACTTTTTCGATATAGAGGCGTTTCAGGCGAATTCATATATTTTGCTGGATCATCTGTTCCAAATACTCGCGCTCCAAACGCAATTACCTTACCAGTAGCATTTGAAATAGGAAACATAATACGCCCGCGAAAACGGTCGTAAAATTCAGAGTTTGATACACCAAACAAGCCTGATTTTTCTAGAACCTCTTTATCGTAATTTTTTGGTTTAATTGTATTGAATAGGTAAGATGAATTTTCTGGGGCAAATCCAACTTTGAATAATTTTAAAGATACTTCACTTAAACCTCGATTTAATAAATATTCTTTTGCTTCCGCACCACGATCTGAAAATAATGTTTTATGATATAGCTCAGTTGCTAGTGCATGAATTTCATATAAATGACCAAAAAATTCTTTTGAATTATCACTGCCAGAAAAGGCAACCTCAATGCCCAATTGTTGCCCTAATTGTTGCACTGCTTCCACAAAACTTATCTTTTCAAATTCTATTATGAAATTGACTGCATTTCCACCATTACCACAGCCGAAACAGTGATAAATTCCTTTGTCGGGTGCCACGCTGAATGATGGCGTTTTTTCGTTATGGAAGGGACACAGCCCAAAGAAATTTTTACCACGCTTTTTCAGATCTACATGGCGAGAGACTACGTCTACAATATCAGCAGAATCTCGAATTCGATCGATGGTTTCCTGAGGAATTCTAGCCACCAGTATCCTCCGTTAAATCTAGCAATTCACGGATTGTTTTTTCACCTTTTTCCACATGGTCACTTAAGTTAAATGTGTTCACAATGGATTTTCGAATATGAACTAATCGTTGGGAAATTATTGATTGTTGATTCACAATATTTGCTTTTTCTCGATTGGGAATCAGTTCAAACATCCAGAAAAAAATCATGACTACTAATATCCCTTTCGCTACGCCAAAAACAATTCCCATGACACGATTGGTCCACTTGGTACTTTTGGATAAAAATAAAAAATGAATCAGTTTGGTCATTATTCGTGCTAATAAAAGAATAGTTATAAAAATAGAAATGAAACTTAAAATAAAAAGGAGCCATACATCCATTGTAAGCCAGGTCATGAGAAAGGAGCCCAATCCAACATAAAAGCGTAGGGCAAAAACCGTTGCAAAGATGATTCCTAATAGACGACCCAGTTCTTCTACTAATCCACGGCGGAACCCGATAGTTGCCATGGTAATAATAAAAAAAATTGCAAGTGCATCAATAAATTGAATCATAAGAAGAAAAAATTTATTCTAATGATTTTCGAACAAAGTTTTGAGCGGTTTTTCCATCGATTAATCCTTTTCCACGCTTCATGACCTCAGGCATAACCCTTCCCATATCCGCCATGGATGTTGCTCCAACTTCTTTAACTACCGTTTGGACAATACTCCGAATATCTTCTTCTGACATCATTTTGGGGAGATAGCCATTTAATATTTTCATTTCATTTTTCTCTGCATTTACTAGATCTTCTCTGTCACCTTTTTCATAGAGTTCGATGGATTCCTTCCTCTGTTTTACAAGTGTTTGGAGAATTTTTACTTCTTCTTCTTCAGAAAGATCATCTTTCTTTTCAATTCGTTTATCCTTTAGCTTAGCTAATGTGATACGTAAGGTGCCGGACTTTTCCTTTTCACCAGCTTTCATAGCAGCATACATATCAGTTTGGATTTGGTCAAATAAACTCATTTTTTACTCGCTATCTATTCGTTTCATGGCCATCAATAGTCTGTCTTGGTCCGATTCAAATCCAATGAAGCGACGACCCAATTTTTTTGCAATCACGCCAACACCGCCACTTCGAACAAATGGATCCAAAACCCAGTTCAATTTAAAACTAGATGCGGTTAAAATACGCTGAATCAACTTTTCGGGCTTGTCTCCTTCCATTTTTATTGTTGTACCAACCTGGATATCCATAATATCACTCCATAGATTGGTTATTCCCATTTCAGTAGTCTCAATTGGATTAATGGCCTTTTCTTGATCAGTAACAGCTTGCTGATTAAACATAAATTCATTCGTTTTAGTGGCGTACCAGATATCAGAAGTTCGATTTATCCAAGTCACAGGTTTAGGCTGGTCTTTTGAAGTGACATTTCGCCATGTAATCCGAGTTTGGATCTGAAAACTATTGCTTAGCAAAGAATGATACATACCAGAATAACGCCACCCACATATGAGATAAATTGCACCGGTGGGTTTCAATACTCTAGAACTCTCATCGAGCCAATTTTCGTTCCATTGAAAATATTCTTGGATTGTCATGGGATTTCCACGTTGATCTAGACTACGCCACGGAGATTCAGGTGGATTAGCAATGATCAAATCAATGGTATTATCTGGAATTTGTTTTAACCCATCTGAGGCTAGACCTAAAAAAATACCATCTTTCATTTGCTCAGCAGTCATAGATAGATCTGCCACTTTATGTAATGCCGGCAGGTATTTATTCAAATCATTAATGGATAATCCTCGTACGGCTTCCAGTGGATTGATGAATAAAGGTTCTTTCTTTTCAATACCCATAGGGAAAATTTATGATAGCACAAGAATACAAAACAGAAATTCCATTCAATAATTCCACTTCATAAATTTGTCCATGTCAATAAAGAAAAAAGTATTATTTATCTGTACTGGTAATGCCTGTCGATCACAGATTGCTCATGGTTTACTTCGAGAATTAGCCGGTAACCAGTTCGAAGTCTTTAGTGCAGGGTCTCACCCCAGTCAAGTCCATCCTATGAGTATCGCGGTCATGGAAGAAATTGGAATCGATATTTCAGATCACACTTCAGACCATGTAGATGATTATTTGGATCAGGGAATTAATATTGCAATTACTGTATGCGATCATGCCAACCAGTTCTGTCCTACGTTCCCTTTAAATGTAGAGCGCATCCACTGGAGTATTGATGATCCATTTCGGGGGAGGAATATTGATACAAGTCAAATGGATACATTTCGCGAAACACGCACAATAATCCAGGGAAAAATTCTAGAGTTCCTCAAATCTCACTAAAGTATAAATAAAACGATTCTCCTACATAGAATCAGCTATTTTTAACAAATATTGTCCGTATTGATTATTGGCTAGTTTATTACCCAAAGATTGTAGCTGTTTTTGATCAATATAACCCATTCTGTAGGCAATCTCTTCAATACAAGATATTTTCATACCCTGGCGCTTTTCTAAGGTTTGTACAAATTGAGATGCTTCTAATAATGAATCATGGGTTCCGGTATCAAGCCAGGCATAGCCGCGACTCATTTGTTCAACTTTGAGCTTTCTCTGCTTAAGATAATGTATGTTAGTATCTGTGATTTCCAATTCACCTCTGGGCGATGGTTTTTGGTTTTTGGCAACTGCAATTACATCATTGGGATAAAAATATAACCCTGCAATAGCATAATTACTTTTTGGTGTAGTAGGTTTTTCTTCAATTGAAACAGCTTTACCATTTGAATCAAAGTTAACCACGCCATATTGTTCGGGGTCATTCACAAAATATCCAAAAATAACAGCATTTTTATTAGTTTTGACTTCGATAACACTTTCTTTTAATCGCTTCGGAAGTTGCCCTCCATAAAAAACGTTATCCCCTAGAATTAAGCAAACATCATCACCTCTAATAAATCTTTCGCCAAGGATAAAAGCCTGAGCCAGGCCATCTGGTGATGGCTGGACCTTATATGAAAGCTCCATTCCTATATGGGATCCATCGCCTAAGAGAGCTTCATACTTTGGTGTATCTTCAGGTGTAGAAATAATTAATACCTCTCTAATACCTGAGAGCATAATGGTAGACAAAGGGTAATAAACCATGGGTTTATCATAGATGGGCAAAAGCTGCTTACTTGCCACTTTTGTTAGTGGATACAGTCTCGTACCACTACCTCCAGCTAATATAATTCCTTTCATAATGTCCTATTATTATTTTAATGCAATGGATTCTAATCGAAAGTTAAAGTATAATTCGCTTTTTCTGAGTATGAAAGATTATAGAAATAAATTTATTACAATGATTTTCCCTGTACCACAACAGCTGCCTCTTGTTTGGCGATAGCCTTCTGATCTCCCAGATAATAATGCTTGATAGGTTTCAGTTCATGATCCAATTCATAAACTAATGGAACGCCTGTTGGAATGTTGAGCCCCACAATTTTTTTATCAGATATATTATCTAAATATTTGATCAATGCCCGAAGAGAATTTCCATGAGCCACTATTAAGAGTTTTTTACCGGATCTAATAGATGGTGCAATTGTTTCATGCCAAAGGGGAATAAATCGATCAAACGTATTTTTAAGGCATTCTGATGCAGGAAGTTGAGTGGGGGTTAAGGCTATATAACGTTTATCAAAACGGGGATGTCGTTCATCGTTAAAATCTAAAGGCGGAGGTTGTGTACTGTAACTTCGCCGCCAGACAAGTACCTGTTCATCTCCATATTCCTGTGCAGTTTCTGATTTATTCAATCCCTGTAAAGCTCCATAATGTCGCTCATTAAGACGCCAATCATTTACAATCGGAACATTGTTTATTCTCATTTCTTCCAGGCATATGTCCATCGTTCGGGTTGCCCGTTTTAGAACGGACGTATATACAAGATCAAATTTAAAGCCTTCTTTTTTTAAAATTTTTCCGGAAAATTTAGCCTCTGCTATGCCTTTTTCTGTAAGGCCTACATCGGTCCATCCCGTAAACCGATTCTCGAGATTCCACTGACTCTCTCCATGTCTCAATAATACTAATTTATATTTTTCCATTTATACCATAATCCATTTTCCATCACGCCTTTATAGTTCCGAGTCTTTCCTGATTGTAGGTTTCCTTTTGAAGAAGTCGCCACCAGCTTTCGTTTTCTAAATACCAAAGAATGGTTTTTCGGATGCCGGTTTTAAAGGTCTCTTGCGGTGCCCATCCAAGGTCATTATTGATTTTACTCGCATCAATGGCATATCGGAAGTCATGGCCTGGCCGGTCCGTCACATAGGTTATCAATTCACCATAGGATTTTCCATTACTTCTGGGTTTGAGTTTATCCAAGGTGCTGCAAATAGAATTCACAATATCAATATTCTTAATTTCATTATGACCGCCTATATTATAGGTTTCTCCTACAACTCCATTTTGAAGAACATCATAAATCGCATCACAATGGTCTTTAACAAAAAGCCAATCTCTGACGTTTAACCCTTCACCATAAACAGGTAGCGGTTTTTCATCTATACAGTTGGCAATCATAAGAGGTATTAGTTTTTCCGGAAACTGGTATGGTCCATAATTATTGGAGCAGTTGGTAATTAAAGCCGGAAATCCATAAGTGCGTGTCCAAGCTCGAACAAGGTGATCGGAGCCTGCTTTTGAGGCGGAATAGGGGGAACTGGGGTCATATGGCGCTGTTTCTGTAAAACGCCCGTTGTATCCAAGGGAGCCAAAAACTTCATCCGTGCTTACATGCAAAAAACGAAAGTTGCCGACTTCTGAGTTCTTACTTTTAACATCAAGGTACTTCCTACAAACATTGAGCAATGTTGCCGTACCAACAATGTTGGTATTAACAAACTCCATGGGTCCATCAATTGAGCGGTCCACATGAGATTCAGCGGCAAAATGAACAATGGCATCGGGCAGAAAGTGGAAAATAGTACTGGAAACTAAATCAAAATTACAAATATCTCCCTGGATAAATTGATAATTAGGATGGTCTTCAACGGACTGGATATTTGCAAGATTGCCCGCATAAGTTAATTTATCAAGATTTATTATTTGATTTTCGGTGCTGTGAATTTGTTTTAGTAAAAAATTGCTGCCGATAAATCCACATCCGCCCGTCACAAGTATTTTCATATTATTCCTTATCTTTCTCGCTCCTCTAAAAAGAGATAACTAAATAGAGGACAAATCTTTACTAATCTAAATGAAGATATAGTCACAATAAAACACGTATACAAAATTAAACAGAATTTAGTTCCATCCAGCATCAAAATATGAATCAATATGTTTTGTATTAAATATAATAAACGAATTTTGAGAACCTTACCAAACATAGTGGTAATTATACTATTCACAAAATATTTATAAAAATAGTGTTGTTTCTATGCATTTGTGTATATTAAGCTTTCATCAAAGAATATTTATGATAATAAAAAATGCGGAAAAGTGATTCATATCACATCCATAATTTTGAAGTCCACCGTATATTCGTTTGTGTGCCCTATTATTTTAAATGTTACCTTAACGTAGAAAAAATAATCAACTGTTGGTTCACGCCTATTAGTTAGATACAAATTTACTTACAAAACCTACCTTGCGTAGTTCAAAAAATGGGACTAACAGGGCGGAGCAATGGAAAAAGATATGAATTCACAAAAAATAATCTTATTATACTCTATACGGACATAACATCATGATAAACAAATATAAACAATTTATGTATTATCTATTCGTGAGTGCCTTTGTAATGGGATATGGACAGTCCATCCAGGAATTGCAGAAGCTTAAGGCAGAATATGAAAAGTTTCAGGAAGATCAGAGGCTGTTACAGTTTCCAACTGGTTTAGATGGTGGGGTTGACCCTACAACAGGATTGCCCCGGGAAGCCCAACTTTCCCCTTATCGACCGGTAGAAATTATTGAGGAATTAGATGATATGAAGTTGAAACATTTTGGATATGACTTCTTCACACGTAGAGATACAGTTTCTTTTTGGGAGAATCTCCCCACTCCTTCCAATTATTTATTAGGCCCAGGTGACGAATTGGTTATATCAATCTGGGGTGATACCCAATTGCGTGAAACATATACAATTTCTCGCGATGGAAAGATTTATGATGAAAAGGTTGGTCTCCTAAATTTATTTGGGAAATCATTAGTCGAAGCTCGACAATATCTTAAAGATCAATTTGGCCGCATATATGCCACATTAAAAGGACCAAATCCCACTACATTTATTGACGTATCCTTGGGCGAGTTGAAATCTATTAATGTGAATTTTGTGGGACAGGTAAAATATCCCGGTGTATATCCTGTTCATCCTTTTTCAACCGTAATTACTGGCCTTATACAATCTGGAGGAGTGGATACAACAGGATCATTGCGTAAAATAAAGATAAAGCGCGATGGATCTACTGAAGAAATTATTGATCTTTATGATTATTTTATTAATGGTGAAGTTTCGTCGAATATTCAATTAAGAGATCAGGATATCGTGGTTGTTCCGCCTCGATCATCAGTGGTGGAAATTGACAGTGCGATTATTAATCCCGGGATTTATGAATCCGTTCTTGGGGAAACAGTTTATGATATGATCCGTTATGCTGGAGGACAAAAACACGATGCGTCTGAAACGGTGGGTATTCATAAGATCAAGTCAAAGTCTGAAAGAACTAATGGCTTGCTGTACGAAGCCTCTTATGTGGATTATGAAAGCACAAAACTGATTTCCGCTGGAAATGTGGATCGCATAGCCGTTCGTTATCTCTTTAGAGAAAACCAGCTGGTGGAAATTATAGGTCAGGTTAAAGTTCCTGGTATATATCATTTTTATGAAGGTATGACTTTCAAATCATTGCTTGCCCTTGGTGGCGGATTTGAGGATTCTACATTTTGGAAATCCGTATATCACAATCAGGCAGAAATTATTCGTCGAGATCCCACATCACGTTATGAAAATGTCATCAAAGTGAATTTGGTTGATATTTATAATGGGAATAGCAAAAAAGATATTCCGCTCCAAAATTTGGACCGAGTGGTCATCCATGCCAACTTAAATTATTTTGAAAAAGATAATATTTATATTAGTGGAGAAGTGAACATACCTGGAGCATATCCTTTAATTTCAGATGACGAAACACTCCAATCAGTTATAAACCGTGCAGGAAATTTTACTTCTAAGGCGCTGAAGAACGGTATTTCTATTTATAGAGATAATAAATACTTTGAAGTAACGGTAGCCCAGACAACATTCTTGCCAAATAATAAAGATATTAAAGATACTAAAGTACGCGTGGCGTGGCAAAATGTAAGTGTTACACTTATGCCCGGCGATAGTATTGTGGTTAAAGAAAGCCCCGGAACGGTGAATATTTCTGGTCAGGTGTACAACCCCGGTCTTATAGAATTTCGAAAAGGAAAAGGGCTGAAGTATTATATTAATGGGGCAGGGGGCGTGACGGAGAGAGGTAACAAAAGAAATATTATTGTGGTGTATGCCAATGGGGTGGTGAGCCCAAATAAATGGTACTTAACTCCCAAAATTGAAGATGGTGCTACCATCATTGTTAATGAAAAACCGTCGTCAGAGCCATTTGACACAACTGAATTCGCCAATAACACTCTATCATTGCTATCATCATTGGTTACGATATTAGTCCTCTCAAAACAAATTTAATTTGTGAAAAATGAGCAAAATGTGTTACTTATTCCACATTTCTAATAACTCTTTACTATCTAATGAACTTCTTTGAACTAGAAAAACTCATGTCGTCCCGCGGTGTCACCTCTCTTGCCGAAATCGCCCGTACTTTAAACACAACCCCGCAGGCCGTTTCTAATTGGAAGGCTCGCAACCAAGTCCCTCATCACATTGTTGCCAAACTGAACCAGTCTTCGCCACCAATTGCTGAGAGCTCCCAAACATTAGCTCAACCAACAATCTTTACGTCACCGAGGATCTTTGAGGAAAATACAATATCTTTATCCGATCTCCTCCTCACCATGTCTGAGCAACTCAAACTCCTCTTATTAATTCCGTTTATTTCAGTTTTCATTTCTTTTACTTATGTTAAGTTTATTAAGGCGCCAGAGTACATAAGTTGGACAACAATATTACTTCCAGAAAATCAGCCTGGAAATTTTGGTGGTCTAGCTGGTTTAGCCTCAGAATTTGGAGTGAACATACCAAATAATAGAGGCATTGTTGATTTATCTAGCCCATCTTTTTTCCCGGATCTTTTAAAAAGTAGGACCTTCGCTGAGAAAATATTAGATAAAGAGTTTTATACTAATGAATTTGGTAAAGAATTATCACTTTTATCGATACTTACACATGGTGATGAACCTCCTAATTATGGTAGAGATACACTTATTAATCAAGCAATTGTCTCTATTAATGAAAAAATAGTGTTTACTAAAGAACTCAAGAGTTCCTTAGCGTCAGTCAGTGTTAGTGCGCAAGAAGCCCTTTTTGCAAAAGAACTTGCTGAAATAGTTTTAAATGAGTTAGAAAATTTGAGTAGGTTTTATAAAAGTCAAAGAACTAATGAAAAAATTACATTTATCAATGAGCGAATTTTTTCTGTTAACAATGAGCTCAAAATGTCAGAGAAAAAATTGAAAGAATTCAAAGAGAGGAATCGCCAAGTTTCATCTCCAGCTTTACAGCTCGAGCAAGAACGTTTAGAGCGAGATTTAGATATCCAAAAAGGAGTTTATCTAACACTTCGACAGCAATTAGAATTAGCCAAGATCGAACAAGTACAGGAATCCTCAGTTGTGCAAGTTTTAGATAGGCCTGTGGTTGCGCTTGGCCCATCTAATAAAAACTTAGTTAAAACTATAATAACATCATTAATGGGAGGAATTGGGCTGGGTCTATTACTTGCATTCTTTAGGTCTTATTTTAATTCGAATAATATTGATGAAAGAAAAAAAATTAGAAGAACACGTAATTTTCTTGTAAAAAAAGGCAAAGAGTTTAAGTCAGATCGACGAATTTCAGGTATCGTTAGTGTTCTTTTTATATTTGGGCTCCCTTTTTACCTTGGTTATCAATCACAAAACCCAGTTTATTTTAATATGTATTCACCTAAGTTAATGTTTATTAATGTAGTCTATATAATTGTTCTAATTTTTTCAATACTTCACTTTATTTATTACACAAGAAAGTTGAAAAATAAGTAAATGAAATATATAAGAGATATTAAATTAATAATATATGATTTTGATGGTGTAATGACTGATAATAAAGTTTATATTGATCAAAATGGTAATGAAATGGTTCAGGTTAGCCGTGGTGACGGTTTGGCAGTATCTGAAATAAAAAAATTAGATATTGAACAAATTATTATTTCGACTGAAACTAATCCAGTAGTTTCAACAAGAGCAAAAAAACTGAATATTTTTTGTCTTCAAGGAATTAAAAATAAAAAAGCGGCTTTAATTGATTATTGTCAAAAAAATGATTATGAATTACAATATGTAGCATATGTTGGCAATGATATAAATGATAAAGAAGTTATGGAAATTGCTGGAATTACATTGTGCCCATCGGATGCCCACAAAAGTATTATAAATATTTCAGATCACATCTTAAACACTAAAGGTGGAGATGGATTAATTAGAGAATTATTAGACTTAATAACTGATATAAAAGGAGAATAAATATGTCATTATTTATAATAGGTGAGATTGGAATCAACCATAATGGTGATCTCGGGATTGCCAAAGAACTTATTGATGTCGCAGCAGAAGCTGGTGCAGATGCAGTTAAGTTTCAAAAGCGTACCATTGATTTGGTATATACACAGGAGTTTTTAGATGGTCCAAGAGAAAGTTCTTGGGGAACGACCCAGAGAGAGCAAAAAGAAGGCCTAGAGTTTGGGTTAGACGAATATTCTGAAATTGATAAATACTGTAAGGAAAAAGGAATTAAGTGGTTTGCTTCAGCATGGGATTTGGAAAGTCAGAAATTTTTGAACCAGTTCAACTTGAAACATAATAAGATTGCTTCGGCAATGATAGTTTATGATGATCTCCTTCAAGCAGTTGCATCTGAAGGAAAACATACATTTATTTCTACTGGTATGACCACTGAAGAAGACATAACAAAAGCTGTAGAAATTTTTCAAAATGCGAATTGCTCATTTGAATTAATGCACTGCATATCTACTTACCCAATGAAGGATGAAGATGCAAATCTTAAAGCTATAAATACTTTGCGAAATAAATATGACTGTGATGTTGGTTATAGTGGACATGAAGTTGGATTAGCAGTTTCATATGCAGCAACAGCATTAGGAATCACATCACTTGAAAGACATATTACATTAGATAGGTCTATGTATGGATCGGACCAATCAGCATCTGTTGAACCAGCTGGTTTTCGAATGTTAGTCGGAGCAATAAAAAAGATTGAAAAAGCTATGGGAAACGGAAAGCTAGGATACATTGAAAAAGAACTCCCAATCGCTGAAAATTTAAGGCAACACTTAAATTGGAAGACAACCAATTAGTAGATAGACTGATATAGTATTAATCATATGAATGTAATTGCTATCATATTGGCTAGAGGGGGATCAAAAGGAATACCACAGAAAAATATTATCAATTTTTGTGGAAAACCTTTGCTTGCTTGGACTATAGAACATTGTCTTGCTGGTGGTGTAAATATGGTTTATGTAAGCTCTGATACAGAAGAAATATTACATGTTGCAAAAAATTATGGCGCTCAAAGTATCAAGCGTCCAAAAAATATTTCCGGCGACAAGGCTACATCTGAATCTGGTTGGTTGCATGCTTTGGAAGTTATTGATAAACAACCTGATAATATAAATTGGGTCTTAGCTCCTCAAGTGACCTCTCCTCTTAGGACAGCAAATGATATTCGAAAAGGTATAAGCGTAGCTAAATCGGGTAAATATGATTCTATATTTTCATGTAGCATAGCAGAAGATTTGTTTTTTTGGGAGAATCGCAATGGAAATTTTGAAAGCGTAAACTATGATTGGAAGAATCGAAAACCGCGACAAGATATACCAAAGCAATATATAGAAAATGGTTCATTCTATTTATTTCATCCTGAAGTGCTAAGACAAAACAATAATCGTTTTGGTCAAAAAATTGGTATAGTAGAAATGGAGTATTGGAAGATGTTTGAAATTGATTCCAAAGAAGATTCCCGAATGTGTTCGGCTTTAATGAAAGAATTTATTATAAATGAGAAAAAAGCATGAGTAATAATCGATTAGTGTATATGAATGGTGAATTTGTACCAGAATCCGAAGCAAAAATTTCTATTTATGATTCTGCTTTGATGTTTGGGGACATGATTTTTGAGATGACCCGTTCATTTAATAAAAAACAATTCAAACTGCGTGAACACCTTGAACGTCTCTATATTGGAATTAAAATCCTCCGAATTCCATTAATGATGACTATTGATGAGATGGAAAAAATTATCTATGAAACAATCGAAAAGAATGAGCCAGCATTTTCTAATGATGATGAACACCGTATCATGATTGATGTTTCACGGGGGTTACTAGGAATTTATCAGGGGATAGATGGAATTCACAAAGGTCAGAATATCATTATAGCTGATTTTCCTCTGAGATGGACAGTTGCAGGAATGGGTAAGCTTTTTGATACGGGTATAAACGCAGTCATCACATCTCAGAGAGCCATTCCTGCAAACTTGATGGATCCAAAAATTAAGAATCGAAGTAGACTGTTTTATTTAATGGCCAATATTGAAGCATCACATTTTAAGGGAGAAAACAACTGGGCACTTCTTCTAGATCCAGATGGGTTTATCGCGGAGGGGACAGGGGACAACTTTTTTATTATTAAAGATGAAGTAATAATAACCCCTAAAGGTAGAAATATACTGCGTGGGATTTCACGTGACTATGTTATGAATACATTATGCGAACAATTAAAATTACCAATGATTGAAAAAAATATAGAGCCATATGATGTATATACGGCTGATGAAGCATTTATGACAGGAACCCCCTTTTGTATGCTTCCTGTGACCCAATTAAATGATATTCCAATTGGTAATGGTAAAGTAGGGAACGGATTTAGCCGTTTAATTAATCAGTGGTGTGAAAATACAGGTGTTGACATTATCAAGCAGATAAAGGATTGGAATACTGCTGATAAGGATCAGAATAGTGAAGCGCCTACACCATATGCTTTCAAATAAAAAGCAATGAGCTTTCCGATTGGATTTATGCAGGGACGTTTATCGCCTATAGTAAACGGTAAAATACAAGCATTTCCTTGGAATTACTGGCAGCAGGAATTCAAAATTGCCTGTGATAATGGTTTCCATATTATGGAATGGACATTAGATCAGGATAGGCTTTATGATAATCCCGTGATGACTACAAAGGGCCAACAAGAAATAAGGGAACTTTCTAGTCAGTATGAAATATCAATTTCTTCCTTAACTGGAGACTGCTTTATGCATGCACCTTTTTACAAAACCTCAGGAAAAGAGAGAGAATCTCTTATACAAGATTTACAAAATATTATTACATCTAGTAGTTTATTAGGAATTGAATTTATTGTTTTTCCATTAGTTGATAATGGCTCACTGGAAAACTCTAAACAGGAAAAGGTATTGCTCGAAGGACTGTCTTCAATTGAATCTGATTTGCAAAAAAACTCTATTAAGATTGTCTTTGAATCTGATTTTATACCAAATAGACTTAAATTTTTTATTGATCAGTTCTCTCCTGAAAATTTTGGAATAAACTATGATACAGGAAATAGTGCAGCTATGGGTTTTGACCCAAGAGAAGAAATCAAAGCTTATGGTAGAAGAATTCTTAATGTGCATATCAAAGATAGGTTATTACACGGGACAACTGTTCCCCTTGGCCATGGAAATGCTGACATCCCAAAAGTTATAGAAAAACTAAAATCTATCGGTTATAATGGGAATTTTATTTTACAAACAGCGCGGTCTATTGATGATAATCACGCTGGTGTTCTCTGTCAATATCGTAAGCATATAATTGAATGGATAAAATAGTAAAGATAAACTAATGAATTTGGGACTGAACAATCAATCGGTACTTATTACAGGTTCCAGTAGAGGTATAGGGCGTGGTATTGCTGAGGGATTTCTTAAAGAAAAGGCATTGGCTATACTTTCTGGTCTAAATGAAAAATTATTGGTTAATACCGCAGAAAAATTATCAAATTCGTATGATAGAAATAGAGTACTGAAATTTGTCGGAAATCTCAATGAGCCTGATATTTTAGAGAGCCTTTATCAATTCATTATTGAGAAGACGAAAGGCCTTGATCATCTTGTTTGCAATATAGGCAGTGGAAAATCTGTCTCGCCTTTAGATGAAAATGTTTCTGAGTTTCAGCGTATGCTGGATACCAACCTTCTAAATGCTGTTGGGATAGTTAAGCAGTTTTATCCTTTATTAGAAAAGAGTGTTTCTAAGAGTGGTTGTTTTCCTAGTATTACCTTTGTTGGCTCAATATGTGGAATTGAAACACTTGGGTGCCCAGTGGCTTATGCATCCGCGAAATCTGCATTGATCAGTTATGCAAAAAACATTTCTTTTCCTATGGGTAAGAAAGGGATTCGTGTAAATGTTGTATCTCCTGGCAATATTATGTTTCCCGGATCCACATGGGAGAAAAAAATTGCAGAAGATCCGGAAAAAATTCACGCAATGCTAAAAAATGAAGTTCCTTTGCAATGTTTTGGAAATATTGAAGATGTAGCCAATACGATTGTATTTTTGGCCTCTAAACGGGCAAAATTTATAAATGGTGCCAATTGGGTAGTTGATGGTGGACAAACACGCTCTTAGGTAATATGAAATCAGTGAAACAATCATTTGATTTAAAGGATAAAATTGCAATAATCACTGGTGGAGCAGGATTCCTAGGAGAAAAGCATGCTGAAGCTATAGCAGAATTTGGTGGTATACCAATTTTGTTAGATGTAAACAAAAAGGTTGGTACTGAAAAAGCAAATAGAATTTCTGACAAATATCAAGTTGACTGTGAATATATAGATTGTGATATAACTCAAGAATCACAAATTTTAGAGGTCAAAGAAGTTTTATTGAATAACAATAAGTCAGTTGAGATCTTAATAAATAATGCTGCTATTGATCCAAAAGTGAAATCAATAAACAAAAAGAACTTATCCAGATTAGAAAACTTTAAAATTGAACAGTGGAATATTGAAATATCTGTAGGATTAACTTCTTCGATGCTATGTAGTAAGATTTTTGGTCATGAAATGGCAAAGAAAAATAGAGGGGTCATTTTAAATATTTCATCAGATTTAGGAATTATTGCCCCAGATCAAAGGTTATATAAACAAGAAAGAGTCCTTGAAAGTGAACAACCTGTTAAACCTGTAACATACTCAGTAATAAAACATGGCTTAATTGGACTAACAAAATATTTAGCGACTTACTGGGCCGATAAAGGTGTACGTTGTAACGCATTGTGCCCTGGAGGTATATATGATAATCAACCGGATGATTTTGTTACAAAGATCTCAAATCTTATACCCTTAGGCCGCATGGCGCATCCTGATGAATATAAGGCTGCTGTTGTTTTTTTAGTTAGTGAAGCATCCTCCTATATGAATGGGGGTATTTTATCAATTGATGGCGGACGAAGTGCTTGGTAAATATGCTAATGGGTAAAAGATTCTCATTTGGTTTGCCAGTAAAAAATAATATAGTATTATTTCATGAAAACCATGAACACATATTAAAAAATCTAATTCTTCCACAAATCTCATTCTTTACCTATAAGACGTCCCCAGAAACTTTTTACATATCAATTGTTCTTGTTTTCAATTATATCAAGCAATTATTTCATTATAAATGGGTTAATATTATTAAAAATAAATTAACCTTCAGAAATTTTTTTTCTGAACTAATAAATAATTATAGATTAGTAACAATTAAATATATAAATCCAAAAATTATTATAACGTTTATTGATGATTCTGGTTCATTTCATTGGTTAAGTAAAAATTATAGTGATATAGAATATTTTGCGATTCAAAACGGTAATAGAATTAATAAGCAATTAGAAAAATCAGATTATTTTTATCATGATCATTTCTTCTGTTTTGGTGATTATGAAAAGGAACAATACAATAAATATAATATTGTTGTGAAAAATTTTTACCCTGTGGGATCCTTTTTATCAGATTACAATAGTAGTGGAGAACAAAAATTAAAGTATGATCTGTGCATTCCATCAGTATGGCCAGCTCATAATGAAACTCAGTTTGATTCAATGGAATTAATGGATAATTATATTAATAGATATATTGAAGAATTTGATATTAAAGCAATTATTTATTTGCGAACAGATGATGCATTTAATAAACGACCTCATCAATATTGTAGATATTATAAATCTGAAAAGGACTATTATAATAAAATCTACACCAATAACGTTGTATTTCATGAGCGGAACCAAAACAACCTAAGTGTTTACGATATAATGAATAGTAGCGAGGTATCTGTTGGGTTTTTAACTACGACTATCCGAGAAGCGTATGGCCGTGGGAAAAAGGCTATATATTGTGATTTTACGCAAACAACAAAATATAACGATTACAATAAAAATTTATTATTCACAAATGCTAACTATAATGATTTTAAAATAAAATTAAATAATCTACTAAATGAACCATATGATGAATATATTAAACGGAACAAAGAATATTCATCATATATTATGCATTATGATCCAAATATGGCTACACATAAAATGATTAGAAATAAACTAGATGAGTATCTATAGTAATTGTCTTTTATAAAAAAGTCTTCTGTTTATTTTATTTCAAACATTATAGCTAGCGGAGTTACTATTGGTTCATTACCAATACTTACAAGGCATCTTTCGCCTAGCGATTATGGAGTATTTGTACTATTTATTACCTTTGGTCAAGTATGCACGGGGTTTTTATCACTAGGATTAAGTACAGCTTCATATAAATATTTTTTTGATTATAAAGAAAAAATAGAAGATTATAAAATACTCAATACAACAAATATTGTAATGAATTTCATAATATTTATATTTTTTGGGTTCATAGTATATTTTTTATCTCCTTGGATAAGCAGTTATTTTTTTGATGGTGAAATAAATATAGATTTGATTAATCTATCTTATCTATGTGGATGTATAACATATTATAATTATTATTTTTTTCAATTATATATTGCACAGGGTAAAGCAAATTATTTCTCGGTATTTACTATATTACAATCAATTATTAAGCTAACTCTTGTTTTATTTTTTATTTATTTATTTTCATTTAAATATATGGCATTAATATATGGTTTTTTGATTAGTAATTTATTAATCCTATTAGGACTTGTCATTTTTTCTAAGAACTTGATTACAAATAAATTTTCAATTGATTATTTCATTCAATCAGTCAAATTATCATATCCTCAAATCCCAACTATGATCATTGGTCTTTTGTATTCATCGTTTGATAGAGTTATGTTGAATAAAATGGGTGGATTACATTCTGTTGGTCAATATTCTTTTGGAGCAAGATTTGGTAGTCTAATCAAGGTTGTAAATGATTCGTTTGCAAATGTATTTGGTCCATTTTTCCAATCACGAAATAGTGAAAATGATATTAATGATGCAAATGATATTATTGATAGATTTTTATTCATTGCTTATTCAATCACTTTAATTAGTATATCTTTGATTCTTTTTGCAGAAGAAATAGTTAGGTTATTTACAACTCCAGCATATTATCCATCAATGTTTGTTATACCAATATATATTTTTTATCATTTATTTGGGATATTGGGAATATTAGCAACCAACCAATTGTTAAAAGCTGAAAAACTAATTTCAGAAATACCAACTGCGGTTATTAGTTTGTCAATTAATATTTTATTAAACCTAGTGTTAATTCCAATATATGGTATTATTGGTGCTGCTATAGCTACAGCTGTTTCAGCGCTCATAAATAACTTAACTTTGCTTTATTTTGGATTTAAAGCAAATCCCATTAGAAACTTTAAGCCATTAAAATTGATTAATATTTATTTTATTGCAATAATTTTTACGGGGATTTCTTATTCTTTGATGGCGATAGATATTTTATGGTTTAACAAAATTTTGATAAAATTATCAATAATTTCTAGCATTATTTTTGTTTTTTATAAACTTGACTATTTAAATAGATCTAAAATAAATCATTTATTCCAATTGATTAGAAAATATTAATCATGGATGTAATAATACTTCTAGGAGGTTTGGGTACAAGACTTAAGTCTATTAGTGATGGAGTTCCAAAATCACTGATGCCTGTTGGAAAAAAAGTTTATTTAGATATTTTGCTAGATAAATTAAAATTGTTCAAAATAGATAATATTTATTTAAGTCTTCATTATAAGCCAGAATTATTTATCAAATATATTTCACAAAAAAATTTACAGAAAAAACTCATTCCCATTATTGAGCCAAAACCATTAGGAACAGGTGGTGCCATAAAATATGTACGGGACAATTCATCATTGTCTGATACTTTTTTTGTTATTAATGGAGATACATTTTCAGATATTAATTTTGATTTAATGAATAAAAAATTTAATCAATCAAATTATGATTGTATGATAGGAATTTCTCTTGTTGATGATTGTTCACGTTATGGGAAAATTAAATTTGAGAATGATCAATTAATTTCATTTAACGAAAAATCTACTGATTCAAATGGTTGGATAAATAATGGTGTTTATATAATTCAAAAATATATTTTTAATGGTTTTGAGAAAATTTTTTCTCTTGAGTATGATGTATTTCCAAAATTTATTAATAATAACAAAGTAGGTGTTTTTCAAGTTTTAAACGATAAATTTATTGATATAGGTATACCTAAAGATTATAAAAGACTATGTAAGCGACTTCCTTAAGGAGAAGAGATGAAAGAGTTAAAAATTGAAGATAAAATGATAGGAGATGATCATCCCGTATTTTTTATAGCTGAGGCGGGTGTTAATCATAATGGCTCCATTGAATTAGGAAAAAAACTTATTGATATTGCAGCAGAAGCAGGAGCAGATGCAGTTAAATTTCAAAGTTTTAAAACAAAAAATATTATAACTCCAAACGCACCAAAATCTACTTACCATATTGAAACTACGGGCGCTGATGATAGTCAAACATGGTATGAATTATTAAAAACTCAAGAAATGTCAAAAGATATGCATTTAGAGCTAGTTAAATATTGTAAGTATAATAAAATCATTTTTTTAAGCACTCCTTATGATAAAGAAAGTGTAGATTTATTATATAAATTGAACATTGCAGCTTTTAAAGTTGCATCAACAGATACAAGTAATACACCGTTCATTAAATATATAGCTTCTAAAGGTCGGCCAATGATTATTTCTACAGCAATGGCTTCAATGGAAGAAGTAGAAACAGCTATTAGAACAATTAGAGATGAAGGGCTCGAAAAATTTGCAGTCTTACAGTGTACTGGCAATTATCCATCTAAGCTTTCAGATTCAAACTTAAGGGTTATAAAAACATACAAGGAAAAATTAAATTGTATTGTAGGGTATTCTGATCATACTCCCGAATTAATTAACCCTGTAGCTGCCACCGCAGTCGGAGCAAAAATTTATGAAAAACATTTTACTTCGGACAAAAATCTACCTGGGCCTGATCATAGAATGTCTCTTGATCCTCTAGAATTAAAAAATACAATTCAAATTATAAGAAAGACTGAAAGCGCTTTAGGAAATTCAGAGAAAAGAGTTTTAGATGATGAAAAAGAAAACAGAATAAAACTAAGAAAATCAATTATTGCAATAAAAGATCTTAATGAGGGAGAGTTTATTACTTCTGAATCAATAGCAATAATGCGCCCGCAAACTGGACTTCCACCTTTTTATTATGATGAATTAATTGGAAAAAAAATTAAAAAAAATATCTTTAAAAATAATCCTGTTCAAAAGAATGATATAGATTGGAGTTAGTTAAAATGAAAAAAATAAATAAAGAATTTTTTAATAAAATTTTTTTAGAGAAAGTTATACAAGTAAGAAAACTTGAAGCTCAAAGACATCATCAAAATGATATGTATGCTAAGCCATTACAAAATAAAAGAAAGAAAAGAGTAGAGAATGAGATGAAAAAATATTGTGGTGGAAAAAGTTTTTATGATATTGGATGTGCAGAAGGTCTATTTTGTGATTTAGCAATCTTTTTCGGAGCTAAAATATCAAAAGGCGTCGATGTCGTTGAAGAAAAAATTAAAAAAGCTAAATTACAATTCCCTAGATGTGAGTTCGATGTTGTTGATTGTTTAAATCTTCAAGAAAAAAAATCATATGATGTAGTTCTTTGTAGCGAAGTATTGCAACATATAGTTGATTATAAAAAATGTTTATCTGAAATAGTAAAAATATTAAATGAAGATGGGATTTTTATTTTAACAACACCAAACTTATCTCCAAAAAATTCTCACTTATTTGCAGATCTTAAGCCAACTCAATCTTCTGATGAACTGCTTCATGAAATTGGAGGAGCAAGCTTCGGTAAACAAAATGCAATTTGGAAGTTCAATACTCAAACATTGTACAAAGATATTGGAAAGGAATTTTCTCTAAGGACTATTGATTACTTTAAAATAGGTGCAAAGCCAATTAACGATCAAACAAAAGAACAGGCGAGCAATTTATTCACAGTTATGGTCTTTCAAAAATGAAACAAAATATATATCTCTCTACAACTTTTATCAAAGATCAAATGTCATTAAAAATTGCTTTAGATCAAATAATGGAGAGCAAACTACGTTGTGTAGAAATTGGTTCAAATCATTGTTTTGAACCAAATTATGATTATGTAACCAACTTTCCATATAAATATCTAGTGCACAATTATTTTCCAATTCCAGAAAAATCATTTGTTGTGAATATTGCATCTTCAAACAAGGAAATAAGGAATAAAAGCATTAAACATATTAAAAACTCAATTAATTACTGTGAACAAATTGGAGCTGACCTTTATACATTTCATCCTGGATTTATATCGGACCCTAAATCTTCTAATACAAATAGTGACAATTATGATTTTGAATGGGGATCAGACAATTTTAAAAAAACCAATTTTGAAAATGCAAAAAATAATATGTTTTTTTCACTTGACGACATAATTAGCTACGCAAAATTAAAGAATGTATCTATTGCGATTGAAACGGAAGGATCATTTAATAAAAAAGAAGTTCTACTTATGCAAAGACCAGAAGAATATTCAAATTTTATTAATAGATATGATAATTCAGATATTTGCATAAATCTAAATATAGGTCATTTAAATTTGGCTTCTCACGCATTTGATTTCAGTCCGTATGAATTTGTTGATTTAATTGAGAATTATATCGTAGCGATGGAGTTAAGTCATAATAATGGTTTTGAAGATCAACATTTACCTCTTGAAAAAAATGGATGGTACTGGGATATTATTCTTGATTCAAGATTTGATACAGCATATAAAATATTGGAGTTCCGCAATACTCCCATTAATAAAATTTTAGATAATATTAATTTTTTTTAAAAAAATCTTATGAAGTTTGAAAAACTAAAAGAAATTTCTTTTCATTATAAGGTTTCAATAAAAAAAGTACTTACAGTATTTAATAAAACTGCAACCATTACAGAAAATAAAGGGTTCGGTCTGGTTATAGATGATGAAAATAAATGTATTGGAGTTATTAGTGATGGGGATATTCGTAACAAAATTGTACTTGGGTTAGATATTAATTCTCCTGTTAAAGATGCAATGAATAAGAAATATGTTTTTGTGAAAGACAGTGATAATTATCATACTGTTTTGCGTCAATTTGATAAGAAAATAACTAATTTGCCTGTATTAAATGAAAATGGAGTACCAGTTGATCTTTTTCAGTATTCAAAATTTTTAGCATCCACAAGATCTGAGGCAAAGATAATACGCGCAAGAGTTCCAGTGAGAATTAGTTATTCAGGGGGGGGTACGGATTTTAGTCATTATATAAATGAAATTGAATCAACGGTTTTAAGTTCAACTATAAATAAGTATTGTACAGCCTCTGTTATTATTCGTGATGATCAGGAAATTCATATAACCAGTAAAGATTTAGGAATTAGTTATAATTCAAAGTCTCTCAGCCAAATGCAATTTGGTGATAAGTTAGATTTACTTAAGGCAGCCATAAAAATTATGGAGCCAAAGTATGGGTTTAATTTAGAAACTTTTGCAGAATTAGAACCCGGGACTGGATTAGGGGGGTCATCTGCTATAGTAGTAGCTGTCATCGGGGCTCTAAATTATTTTCAAAATGAAAATCAACTGGATATTTATCAAATAGCTGACCTTGCGTATCAAGTTGAGAGAATAGATATGAAAATTATAGGTGGATGGCAAGACCAGTATTCCACTGCATTTGGAGGCTTTAGTTGCATAGAATTTAGAAAAAATGATGTAGTAGTAAATCCTATTCTATTGAGAAGAGAAACATTACTTGAACTTGAATATAATTTAATGCTATTTAGATTGGGTAGTAATCGTAGTTCTTCAGAAATCCAAAAAAGACATCAAAAAAATATTGCAAAAAATCATAATATTTTTAAAAAAATAAATTTATTAACAATAAATATGAAAGACGCTCTTTTAAAAGGTGATGTTAAGTTATTTGGAGATTTATTGCATGATTCTTGGTTACTAAAGAAAAAAATGAACGATAAAATAACGAATCCATTTGTAGACGAATGTTATAATCTTGCAATAGAATTAGGTGCGTTAGGAGGTAAACTTCTAGGTGCTGGGTCAAGTGGGTATTTATTATTTTATGTCTCTCCTCTTTATCAATTTAAAGTTAAAAAGGCTCTAGCTAAAAAAGGAGTTAATCAAGAAATGTTTAAATTCAATCAATCTGGATTAGAGGTTTGGACAACAAAAAGAGGTGAATTAATTTGAAAAAAATCTTGATTACAGGTGGGGCTGGCTATATTGGCTCGGTTCTAGTTCCTGAACTATTAAAAACTGATTTTCAAGTCACGGTCTTGGATAATTTTATGTATAAACAAAATAGTTTGTTAGATGTATGTCATAATACAAAATTAAATATAATTGTGGATGATGTTAGAAATGAAACATTACTGAAAAATGAAGTTGAGCGACATGATATAATTATCCCTCTTGCAGCTATTGTAGGTGCGTCTGCTTGTTCAAAGGATAAGGCATTAGCTTTATCAATAAATCAAACTCAAGCTGAAAATATTGCGAACTGGGCATCATCTGAACAGATGATATTATTCCCAGTGACAAATAGTGGGTACGGGATAGGAGAAAAGAATAATTATTGCACTGAAGATTCACCTCTAAATCCATTATCTCATTATGGTGTAACAAAAGTTGAAGCAGAAAAAGCTATTTTGGACAAGGGGAATGCAATAACTTTTCGTTTGGCGACTGTTTTTGGATCTGCACCTAGAATGCGAATGGACCTTTTAGTTAATGATTTTGTCTATCGTGCTGTAAATGATAGGTTTATAGTCCTCTTTGAGTCACATTTTAAACGTAATTACATTCATATTAGAGATATAAATAATGTGTTTATTCATGGTATAAATAATTATGGTTCAATGATTGGAGAACCTTTCAATGTGGGGTTAAGTGATGCAAATCTTTCCAAAATGGAACTTTGCTTAAGAATTAAAGAACAAATTCATGACTTTCATATATTTGAATCTGAAATTGCTACCGATCCTGATAAAAGAGATTATATTGTTAGTAATGAAAAAATAGAAAAAACTGGATGGAAACCGAGCTACACAATTGATTATGGTATCAAAGAGTTGATTAAGTTGTATAGCTTTTTAAAAATAAATCATTTCAATAATTTATAATGAAAAAGATTGTTTTAATAATACAGGCAAGAATGGGTTCTGAACGATTGCCAGGTAAGTCGATGATGGATTTAGCGGGTGCTTCTATAATTGAAAGAACTATTGAAAGAATAAAAAAGACTAGAACAGTTGACGAGATTGTTTTAGCCACGACATTCTTACATGAGGATAACGTTATAGCAGATGTTGGTGAAAGTTTAGGTATCTCTGTGTTTCGTGGTTCCAAAAATGATCTTGTAGACAGATTCTACCAAGCATCAAAAGCTTTTAAAGCTGATGTAATTGTTAGATTTCCTGGAGATAATCCAACTCCTGAACCTTTAGAAATTGATAGAATTGTTGAATACCATTTGCTTGGTAAATGTGATTTTTCCTCTAACATAATGCCATTTTATATGAATGGTTATCCTATGGGAATCGGAGCAGAGGTTTTTAATTTGGAAATTTTAGAGGATATATGGAAACGTAATCATGACCCAATTAAACGAGAGCACTTGGCTTTGAATTTTTTTGATTTTTTCACACAAAAACCAGTTGAGCCAGAAAGATACAAAGTGGGGACTATTCAATGCCCTCATTCTTTCAGAAGGCCCGATTTGATATTTCACGTTGATACTCAAGAAGATTATCAATACATGCGTAGTCTATATGATTATCTTTATCCAAAAAATAACAATTTCCATATTACTGATATAATTAAATGGCATGATACAATATATGCAAAAAATAATAAGTCTTATGAGCAATAGAATTGGAATCATGCAAGGTAGGTTAAGTCCGGCAATTGATGGGAAAATTCAGGATTTTCCATCGAAAACATGGAAAGAAGAGTTCCAATTGGCACAAGAGATTGGTTTCGAAGTGATTGAATGGGTTATAGTTGCTGATTCTTTAGACAAGAATCCTGTTTTTAATATTTCAGGGAGAAAAGAAATTAAATCCTTACAAGCTGAATTCAATATTGATGTTCAAAGTGTATGTTGTGATTGTTTTATGGATATGCCTTTGAATTCTAGTGAAAAAGCAATACGTGAAAAAGCAAAGAGTATTCTTTTAGATTTGATTAATGTTTCTCCAGAATTAAGAATAAAGTTCATTGAAATTCCACTCGTTGGAAATGCAGAAATAAAAACTGAAGGGGATAAATTATTACTAAAAGAGTTGTTTCAAGAAATAATACCAATATTGGAGAAACTAGATTTATTTATTTTATTGGAATTAAGCTTAAACCCTTTTGGTATAAATGATTTTTTGACAGATATTAATTCAAAACGAATCTTGATAAACTATGATACAGGAAATAGTGCATATTGGGGTTATAAGCCAAATGAAGAAATACCTTTATATGGTAAATATATAGCTAATGTACATATAAAAGATTGTACACCAAGGGATTATACAGTTCCCTTGGGGACAGGAAATGTAGATTTTAATTATGTTTTTAAACTACTAAAAGATGCAAGTTATAATGGAGACTTTATTCTACAAGCTGCTAGAGGGAAAAATGATTACTTAACGGCGGAAAACTTTTACAAATTTACTAAACTACTTACTGATCAATACTTTAATGGATATAAATTAATCTAATGAAATTTGTAAAAGACCAATTTAACCTCAAAGGAAAAAATATTATTATCACTGGCGCTGCTGGGTTCCTTGGGCAGCATTTTGCTTCTGCAATAGCAGAAATGGGGGGGGTCCCTATATTGCTTGATATTGATAGGTTATCACTGGATAAAACTGTAGAAAATTTAGAGAAAGAAGGTTTTTCTTCAGAGAGCTATGTATTGAATATTACAGATAAAGATCAAATTAAAGATGTTATTAGAACTATAGCACATAAATATACCACAATTGATGGGTTAATAAATGCTGCCGCTTATGCAATGAAAAATATGCAGCAAACTTCTGATGATTATTTTGCAACATTTGAAAACTATGATAAAGATTTATGGCAAGTTGCTATTGATCTAAATTTGACTGGAACTTTTTTAATCACACAGGCTGTTGGACGTAAAATGAAAAGTCAAGGTAAAGGAGTGATAGTTAACTTAGCATCGGATGTAGCAATTATTTCACCTGATCATAGAATTTACGAGCCTGATGAAAAAAATTATTACAAAGGTGTTTCTTTCAACTCACCTATTTCTTACTCTGTATCAAAGGCTGGAATTCTTGCATTTACAAGGTATTTAGCAACTTACTGGGCAAAAGCTGGGATAAGAGTTAATTCTCTGTCCCCAGCAGGTGTTTATCGAAATCACGACCCTAAATTCGTAGAGCAATTAGCATTTAGGATACCTTTGGGTAGAATGGCACAACCCGAAGAATTGAAAGGACCGATTATTTTTCTTTGCTCCGATGCTTCATCTTTTATGACTGGGGCAAACCTGATTATAGATGGAGGAAGAACAATATGGTAATAAAAGGTTATAAAAAATGTTAATTAATGAATTAATGAATCTTGGTAGCAAAACTGCCCTAGTAACAGGAGGGGCAGGTTATCTTGGTTCTCAAATTTGTGATGCTTTACTAGAATTAGATGCAAAGGTAATATCTGTTTCTAGGGGAAAAAGTCGATCTTTTATTGAAAAATCAGCAGAAAATAATGAGTTCATATCATTAAAACACGACCTTTCATCTAAAGATGGTGTTGATAGTTGCTTAAAGGAGGTTTGTTCATTATCGGAAGATATTGATATATTAATAAATAATTTTTATACCTTTCCAAAAGAATTCAGTTTTTTCTTGCAAGATTGGTGCGATTATGAGGAGGCATTTAGTACGAGCTTAATTTCGCCATTATATTTGACTAAAAAGATATTAAAAATGATGATTGAAAAAGAAAAGGGGGGGAGTATTATCAATATTGCCTCAATGTATGGCAAGATCTCACCAGATTTTAGCATTTATGGTAATCGGGAAATGAAAGGTAAAATTGGTGTTGGTATTGACTACTGTGTATCAAAAGCGAGTTTGATTCAGATTACAAAGTATGTTGCTTCCATTGGCGGGAAATATGGTATAAGATGTAATTCAATTAGTCCAGGTCCATTTTCAAAACCGGGGACATTTAAAGGCAAAAAATGGTTTGAAAAAAAATTGAAAGAAAAAACAATGCTTAATCGGATTGGGAATAATGATGAATTAAAGGGATCTATTGCATTGTTGGCAAGTGACCTTAGTACGTATATCACTGGGGAGGATATTTCTGTAGATGGAGGCTGGACAGCATGGTAACAATACCTATTTTTGAACCATATTTCTTTGGTAACGAAAAAAAATATTTAAATAATTGTATTGATACTACATGGATATCCAGTCAAGGGGAGTATATTATAAAATTTGAAAAGGCACTAGCAGAATATCATAACGTTGATTATGCAATCGCTACTTCAAATTGTACAACTGCACTTCACCTTTCATTGAAAGGATTAGGCATTGGTCCTGGAGATGAAGTGATTTGTCCAGATTTAACCTTTATAGCTCCTGCGAATATGATAGTTTTATCTGGTGCAAAATTGGTTTTGGTTGATATTGATTTAGATACCCTTACTATTAATCCATCTTTGATTAAAGAAAAAGTAACAGAACATACAAAAGCCATTATTGTAGTACATCAATTTGGCCATGCCGCTCACATGGATGAGATCTTGGCTATTGCAAAGGAATATGATTTAAAAGTTATTGAAGATAATGCTGAAAGCATTGGTGGCCGTTATAAAGGGGAATTACTAGGCACTTTTGGTGATGTAGCTACTTACAGTTTTTTTGGGAACAAGATAATTACAACTGGTGAAGGCGGTGCTGTTTTAACAAATGATAAAGATACTGCTATTAGGTGTCGTGAGTTGCGCGATCATGGTATGAACCATAAAAAGAAATACCACCATACAAATCTTGGTTATAACTATAGAATGACAAATATGCAGGCTGCCATTGGTTTAGCGCAAATGGAAAGGCTTAATCAGATATTAGAGTTGAGAAAACAGCAAATGGACTATTACTATGAACAATTAGAAAACTTTAAAGAAATTATTCTTAGGAAATATTCCGATTGGTGTGAACCGGTCCATTGGATGATGACAATGACACTGAACAGTAAATATGATCGGAATGAGTTTTTGAATTATATGGGGGAAAATGGTGTTGATTGTAGACAAATGATTAATCCTGTACATGATGCAGAACATTTTGTAGATCAATTTGCTGATTCTGATTTTAAAAATTCAATAAATGTATCCAAACAATCTCTTCATTTACCTAGCGGTCTCGGCTTGACTCAAAAAGAGATAGTAAAAATTTCTAATGTTGTAAAAAACTATGGATTCAAATAATAAATACAACATTATTATTAATTATGTATTTAATATAAAGAACAAAAGGTTAAATAATGCTTCATGAACTATTAAATTTTTTTATTTCCCTTGATGCTGAACAATTGCGTTATCCAGGCTTTGTGAAAACAAACCGACAACATATAGAAGACGGCTATTATAAAGTGAAAAATGGTAAGGGTTGGCAGTCCAAAATCAAATACTGTCCTTTATGTAATTGTAAAGAGAAAGAAATTATATTAACTAGATTTAATCTTAATTATTTAAAGTGTTTAGAGTGCGGATGTGCGTATGTAGAAAAATTTCCAGTTGATACATCTGATATTTATAATGATGATAACTATGATAGTTTAGCAAAAGCTGCGTATTTAGACAATTCGGATTATAGAAAGCAACGATTTGGCATAGAAAGGGTAGAATTAATAAAAAGATACTGTAATGATAGCCCTTCTTCACTGAATTTGCTTGATATAGGGTGTGGTACTGGCTGGTTTTTAGAGAGTGCAATTGAAAATGGTTTTAATGTTTCAGGTTTAGAATTAAGCAAAAAGCTAGCAGAATTAACAGCAGAAAGACTAAAAATAAATATTTTCACAGATCCATTAAATAAAATTGATAAAAATGTTAAGTTTGATGTAATCACCATGTTTGATGTAATTGAACATGTTGTAAATCCAGTTGAAGTTATTGAATCAATTCATGATCATTTAAATCCTGGTGGTATTGGATTATTATACACTCCTAATCTTGAGTCTCTAGCTATTCATTATTTAAAAGAATATTCAGGATCTGTTATTCCTGTTCATCACATGTTCATATTTTCAAAAATCTCATTGGAAAGAATATTTCGCAAGGCTGGGTTTGAATTAGTTTATTTTGCAACAAAAGGATCAGATATTATCGATATGTATAGCCACCATTCACAGTTAGACAAGAATAAGGAATTATCGAAATTTTTATTAAACAATGCTGATTTAATTCAAGCAATTGTTGATAAAGCAGATTGTGGAAATCATATGAGGTTTGTTGTAAAAAAATTAGATTAATATTTTATATATAAGACTTATTATTAAGTATAAGTAATAGTGAGTGATCCTACACACTCTATATTTTCTAAGGAATATATAATAAAAATGATGAGATTAATTTTACTTAAGATTATTAATAAAGATGATTGTCCAATAATAACATCAAAATGAAACAAAAAATTATTTTTATCCCTCAAAATAAATTAACAAAAAGAGATTTTGATCGATTTGGATTTTCTATTTTTGAGTCAAGAGGATTTGTTATAGAAAATTGGGATGTAACACCCGTTTTAAGAGCTTATTATCACAAGAATTTTGTTGATCCAGAAAAGTTTAAATATAAAAAAAATAAGATATTCTATACTAAAAAAGATATAATTGAAGAATTAAAAGGTCTTGGTAAAAATTCTGTAGTTATTTGTATTCTACATATTGATAAAGAAAACGATTTTATATTTGAAACAATGAATAACTTGAATATAAAATACGGATTAATTAGAATTACAGATCATCCTGAAAATTTAAATAAAAAACTCCTGAGAAAATTAAGATTAATCACATTTATTAATTTATTTAAAACAAATAAAAAAGAATTAATTAATCGAATTAAGAAAAAACTAAACAATTATTTTTTTTCAAAAGAAATAAAGCCAAGACCTTCGTTCATAATCGTAAGTGGAGAAACAACATATAATAATTACAAAAATAACTATAATGAAGCTGATATAATTAAAGCTCATGCATTAGATTACAACAATTTTCTTGATGATACAGCAAAATCAAATCCCTACGGAAGATATGCAGTATTTATTGATAATAATCTACCATTTCATTTAGATGCTAGTTGGGGATCAAATAAATCAGAAGTATTTTGTGATGCTAATAAATATTTTCCAGAAATAAATAAATTTTTTAATGATTTTTCAATTTCTACAAAATTAAAGGTAATAATTGCTGCGCATCCTCGATCAAATTATAAAGAAAAAAAATATTACAATGAACGCTTGGTAATAAAAAATAGTACTGTAGATTTAATAAAAAATTCTGAATGTGTTATAATGCACCAGAGTACCTCTGTTAATTATTGTGTTTTATATGATAAACCAATTTTATTTATTAATTCGAATTGTTTAGATATTAATCTTAGGGTAAGGATAAATTTTCTTGCAGAATTTTTTGGACAAAAGCCAATAAATATATCCTTAAACTATTTTATGCCAATTAATTATATCCATATAAATAAAGATATATATAAGAATTACAAAAAGAAGCATATAAAAATTGACAATACTCCTGAAAAAAACAGTTGGGAAATTTTTTGCGACTATTTAGATGAGATTTAAACTAATTTGTTTATTAGTTATTGAATTATAAAATGAAAAAAAGAGTTTATATTGGTATGGCCGTTGATGTTTTACACCCAGGCCATTTAAATATTTTAAAGAAAGCTAAAGAATTAGGTCATGTAACTGTTGGCCTTCTAACAGATGAGGCTATCTGTAATTACAAAAATCATCCGTTACTTAATTATAGTCAAAGGGAAGAAATCGTTTTATCATTAAAGGATGTTGATGAGGTAATTCCTCAAAAATCCCCTGATTATACGGATAATTTGAGAAAAATTAAGCCAGATTATGTTGTTCATGGAGATGATTGGAAAAAAGGTGTTTTAAAGGAGTCAAGGAATCAAGTTATAAAAGTTTTAAAAGAATGGGGGGGTAAATTAGTAGAGCCAAAACATACTCCAGGCTTATCTTCGACTCAATTAATTGAGTCAATTAAGGAAAAAGGCGTTACATCAAATTACCGTTTAAAAAGCTTAAAAAATCTATTAGATATAAAGCCAGTTTTAAGTTTTATGGAAGCTCATAATGGTTTAACCGGACTTATAGTTGAAAAAACAAAAATAACTAAAGGTAAGCGAACAAAAGAATTTGATGGCTTATGGTTAAGTAGCCTTACTGTCTCAACATCCATGGGTAAACCCGATACAGAAGTTGTTGATTTTTCTACTAGATTTAGGACAGTTGAAGAAATAATTGAAGTAACAACTAAGCCAATTATAGTTGATGGAGATACTGGCGGTAAAGCAGAACATTTTAAATTTTTAGTACGAACAATGGAGCGTTTAGGTGTTTCAGCTGTTATAATTGAAGATAAAATTGGATCAAAACGTAATTCATTATTTGGAAACGATGTATATCAAGAACAAGATAGTATTGATAGTTTTTGTGAAAAAATCATTGAAGGTAAGCGCGCATTAGTAACTAATGATTTTATGATAATAGCTCGTGTTGAGAGTTTAATTTTAAATAAAGGATTGGATGATGCATTAGTAAGAACAGAAGCCTATATAAAATCAGGCGCAGATGGTATAATGATTCATAGTAAAGAAAAGAATGGAAAAGAAATTATAGAATTTTGTAATAAATACAGTAAGCTAAGAAATAAAGTCCCTTTAATTGTAGTTCCATCTACTTTTTCGCATTTGACTGAAAATGATTTGAGTCAATTAGGAGTTAATATCGTTATATACGGAAATCATTTAATTAGAAGTGCCTATCCTGCAATGGTAAATGTTGCAGAATCTATTCTTGATAATGAAAGATGTAAAGAAGCTTCTGAGAAATATTGTATGCCAATAAAAGAAATTTTAACATTAATTCCGGAGGACTACTAACGGCTATTTCACCAAAATTTTTCTATCAATATTTAGAAAAGAATGGTATTGAATTTTTTACAGGAATTCCTGATTCCTTATTAAAGGAGTTTTGTTTATGTCTTAATGAACATGTTCCAAAGGATAATCATATAATTGCCGCAAATGAAGGAAATGCTATTGCTTTAGCTTCTGGTTATCATTTAGCAAAAGAAAAAATACCTTTAGTATATATGCAAAACTCTGGTATAGGAAATGCGGTAAATCCCTTATTATCATTATGTGATCCTCAGGTTTACTCAATACCACTAATTTTGTTAATTGGCTGGAGGGGTCAGCCAGGTGTTTCAGATGAACCGCAACATTTGAAACAAGGAGAAATTCAATTAGATTTATTAAAAACTATGGATATTCCATATGTAATTATTTCAAAAAATGATCAAACTTTAATTAACAAAATAAATCAAATCGTTTTAAAAGCAAAAAACGAAAATAGACCTTGTGCAATCATTGTTGAAAAAAACACTTTTGAAAAATATAAACCGCAGAAATTCACATTAGATCAAGATTTATATTCTAGAGAAGAATCCCTTAAAATAGTCTTAAATATGCTTCCTAAAAATAGTGTGCTTATTTCAACAACTGGGAAAACATCACGTGAAATATTTGAAATCCGTGAGCAAAACTCTGAAAATCATAGTAAAGATTTTTTAACCGTAGGTTCAATGGGGCATTGCTCTTCAATTGCTTTGGGGATAGCGATTAATAAACCGCAAAAAAAAATTTTTTGTATTGATGGAGATGGATCTCTGATTATGCATATGGGTAGTCTTTCAACAATTGGTCACCTAAAACCAAAAAATTATTATCATATATTAATAAATAATTTTGTTCATGAATCAGTTGGTGGCCAGCAAACTTCAGCTAGATTTATAAATATGGTTGAGCTTGCTAAATCAAATGGATATAGAGACTGTAATTCAACAAAAAAAAATATACGTAATAAATTCTACAATCTTATAAATAGTGAAGGGCCATCTTTCTTAGAAATCATTGTCAATCCAGGATCAAGAGCAAATCTAGGAAGGCCAACAATAACTCCATTGGAAAATAAACAAAAATTTATTGAAAATCTTAAAAATTAAGTTTATTGCTTATAAATGTTAATTAATGGTAAAAAAGAAATATCTGGGAGAAGTTTTGATGTAACTAATCCATTTACTAAAGAAGTAGTAGATACTGTTCCAATAACAAGCAAGGAACAGCTAGATAGAGCACTACAACTTTCATATAATACCAATACAAAATTAAATGGAGATGAGCGAGCTCAAATTCTTGTAAACTTGTGTAAAATATTAAAAAAGGAAAAAAAAAAATTAGCTGAATTAATTACTTCAGAATCAGGATTAAGCCTTAAAGATACTTTACATGAAATAGATCGAGTTTATGATGTTGCTTTTTTTTCATCCAAAGTCGCTAAATCAATAGACAAAGATACAACCTCTAATTATCAATTTAGTTCTGATAATAGTAATATAAAACTTAGCGTTATAACTGAACCTTTAGATTTAGTAGTTGGCATTACACCATTTAATCATCCTATGAATCAAGTCGCACACAAAGTATTTCCTTCGATTGCAGCAGGTGCCAGTATGGTTTTAAAACCATCCCCAAAAACGCCTCTGTCAGCATTAAAACTTGGAGAAATGTTATTGAAGGCCGGCTTAGAAAAAAATGTTTTAAATATTGTTACTGATGGTCCAGATAATGAAATTGTTTATCCAATGATAAATTCCCCATTTCTAGATATGGTTACTTTTACTGGTGGACTTGAAGCCGGTATTTCTATTGCAAAAAATCTTGGAGAAAATTGTAACGCGCTTAAGAAATATGTTCCGGAGCTTGGGGGATGTTCATCGCTAATTATTAATGATGATGCAGATATCGATAAATCAGTCTCAATTGCAAAATCTGGCTGTTTTGGTAATTCTGGCCAAAGGTGTACTGCGATAAGAAGGATTATTGTTACTAAGTCTATTGCAGAACAATTTGTTGAAAATTTTGTAATTGAATGTGAAAAAATAAAATTTGGGAATCCTTATGATAAGAATAATGATATGGGCACAGTAATTTCAACTGATGCTGCAAAATTAATTGAAAATAAAGTTAATAATTCTATTGATGATGGTGCAAAACTATTACTTGGGAATAACAGAAAAGGTGCATTATATCCTCCAACTATTTTAGATTATGTTGATATAAAATCTGGTCTTGTAGCCAAAGAAACTTTTGGTCCTGTTGCCGCCATAATTCGAGCTGAAGATATTAATCATGCAATAACTTTGGCAAAAAATACAAATTATAAGTTGGCAGGGGCGGTAATGACAAAAGATTTTAAAATTGCCAAAAAAATTTCCGATGAATTAAAAGTTGGACAATTCAATTGGAATAGTTTCCCTGGATTCCGGACAGAAGCAGCACCCTTTGGAGGCTTTGGTGATTCTGGGAATGGTATGAAGGAAGGTGTTGTTTTGGCAGCAGAAGGAATGAGAAGAATACGGACTTTTTACAGTCACTAATTTGAAAGCAGTTATCTTAGCAGCTGGATTAAGCTCTAGACTTTATCCTTTAACATTAAAAAAACCAAAATGTCTTTTGGATGTTGGGGGGGTGAGTATAATCGAAAGACAGATTGAAAATATTTATAAAGTTGGAATTAATGATATCTTGGTTGTTGTGGGTTACAAAAAAGATATAATTAAAAAAGCCCTTGGTGATAAAGTTAAATTTCGAGATTATGAAGATTTTGATAAAACAAATAATTTACATACTCTTTGGAGTATAGAGTCTGATATTCGAGGGGATTTCATGTGTTTTTTTTCAGATGTACTATTTGATCCTGAATTGATATTGAAGGCAAAAGAATCAAAAGAAGACTTTTGTATGATAATAGATACAAATCAAGTATTAGAAGGAACCATGAGAGTAAATATTAATGATGGGATTATAACTGATATCGGTGGACACCTTGACACTAACAATGCCTCAGGTAACTTTATAGGCATTGCTAAATTTTCTAAAATGGGTTCAAAAAAGCTTTTAAATAAAATTGAAAAAATGTACCATGGTCATAATAATGATTATTATACAGTCGCAATAAATGAATTAGCAAAAGAAGGAGAAAAGATCTCTTATATTAAAACAAATGATAGAATATGGATAGAAATTGATACTAAACAAGATTATAAAAAAGCTAAGAGGTTATTTAGATAAATAAGCTATCATTATTATTTTACCTTCATAGTTTATAGGTATAATAAATTTAGTATTTATTAATATTACTTAAATGGAATCAATATCAGAGCTAAGGGCTATTTGCCAAAAACCAAAAATTTCAGATCGAGAAGATATTGGAATGAATTATCATGACTTCAAAACAAGATTGGAAATGGGCTTGTCAATCTACTTTACTTGGGTTTTTATAAGATTTGGAGTTAGTGCAAATATTGTAACTATTATTTCTGGTATATGCGCATTAATTGGAGGTATTCTTTTAGCATTTAATAATATTTGGTTATTATGGATAGGTGTCTTATTCCTAGAATTTTATAACATTTTAGATTTTAGTGATGGAGAAATAGCACGATATCATAAATCAGGTAGTATATTTGGTTGGTTTATTGATTGGTACATGTTATTTATCAGAGATGCAGCAATGTTCACTGGTTTAGCCATATCTGCATATCTGGTTCAGCCAAACTTGTTAATAATTTTATGTGGATTTTTTGCAGTTTTAACACCCTTAATGGATAAAACAATTATGGGATGTGGTTGGACAGTGATAAGTTGGCAGAGGTTAGTAAAATTACAAAAAGGAAAATTAATAGAATCATTAAGCGATGATAAAACCAATTCTAATTATGAAAAACCTAATTTCTACAAAAATAATTTATCAAAAAATAATTTATTTTTTAGTTTATTAAAAAGGATATGGAGGATATCTATATCTATATTCCAACACCATTGGTCTTTATTAGTTTTGGCTATTCTTTTACTTGTCCAAATGGCAATAAACTATTTTTTTGTTATATCTATTGACTTTAGACCTTATTTGATTATCTATTGCGGGTGCTATGGACCATTTTATGTTTTAGTAAGATTATTTCGAGCAATAAAAGAAAATTCATTTCAATACAAGTATGATTTATTATTTCACAATAAAAACAAAGTAAAATCTATAGATTATATAATATAAATATTTATTGTTTGATTTGTGAAAAATAATAATAAATGAATTACGAAATTACTTCTCTAATACGCTGGTCACTGAAAGATAAAAAAAATCTAATTAATTCGTGTAATTGGATTAAATCAGTTATGTCAAGAAAGTTAATTGGGAGATTTAGTAGTCATTACTCAGTAAATAGTTATCCGTTAGAATTACAAAAATTATTGACGCAAACTATTAATGGGATGCCAATAAAAAACAATTTTAGTGGAAAAATATCAGATTCAAATCATGAACCACCTGAAGCTATTTTATTAGCTAGCAAAAAAATTCAAATAAACAATGAGATTGATTGGGAGCTTGAATTTGATGATCCTGAGGATATTGAATCATTACACAGATGGAATTGGTTGACTTATTTAGCATCAGATGTAAATAATAATTCTAAAAATTTGAATTGGAGTATTAATCAAATTGAAAAATGGTGTAATAAATATCATAAAGAATGTTTTTTACCAGATAAAAAACTAAATAATTTATTAAGATGGGAGAGTTATACCATAAGTGAACGGATTTCAAATTGTATTTTAATTTCTCATTTAAATAATATTGAGTTAACTGATATAATTAAAGAAAGTTTAATTGATCAAACAAAATTATTATTTAGACGCCTTGAATATTTTAACAGTTTTACAGGAAATCATATTATTAATAATGCTCGCGCAATTTATTTTTCAGGATTGTTTTTCGGTGTTAGAGAATGGAGCAATTTTGCTAGAACAATATTAGAATTAGAACTTAAAAAACTTGTTACCATAGATGGTTTTTTAAGAGAAGGCAGTTCACATTATCAATTTTTATTTACTAGGTGGATGATTGAAATTCTTTTTTTTGCTGAATTATTTAGTGATAAAAAAGCATCTTCATTATTAAAACCATTTGTAAAAAAACTTATTAATAAAACTATTTTTTTTACTATTCTAGATAAAAATAATAAAAGTACCGATATTCCTTTATTTGGTGATATTTCTCCTGATTTTCCACCAGAATGGTTAAAAGATTTTTGTGAAAGTAATTTAATAAATATTAATGAAAATTCTCATTTACCTGAAAAATCATGGAATAGGCTATGGGAAAAATTAAATAAGCCAATTATTAATAATTTAAACTCAAATGATGAAAATGACTCTATAATGTCATTTAAAAATAGCGGTTGGCATAGAGTTGAAAAATATGATTTTACATTAATGTTACGTTTAGATAAAAATGGTTTTCCGCCTTATGTTGGCCATCATCATAATGATGTTGGCCATTTTTATTTATATTATAAAGGGTTGCCAATATTTGTAGATAGTGGGCGAATTAATTACCATGACCAATTTGGTCTTACACCTGCTGCTCATAATACAATCGCATTTGATCAAATTAATGGCGTAGTCCCAGCTAAGCCATTTAGATATCCCTATGATTATAGTAATTGTTCTAATTCAATTAAAATTATTAATAATGATAAAGAATGTAAATTATTACTTACTAGTGATGGTTTTGCACGATTTGATGATGGAATTATTTGGGAAAGAGAAATTGTCATTCAATCAAAATCATTCAGTATATCAGACCAATTAATAGGTAATGGTAGTTATAATTTATATACCTGGTTTCATTTTGATAGAAAAGCACAATGTGTACTTAATAATGATAAAAACAATTATAAATTTAATCTTCATAATGAATCAATATTTTTTAGTATTCATAATCTAAACTCAAAAAAAGTTAGTTTATTTAATGGTGGTGATAGTGTACTAGGCTGGCAATCAACTCGATATGGAACAAAGTATCCAAAGCCGACCATTGAAATCATTTCAAAAATTAATCTACCTTTTAAAAGTGAATATTCTTTGACTGTGGAATAAAAAAATGTGTGGAATATGTGGAATATTAAATTTTGATGGAACTCCTATTTCGCCAGAAGTTCTGAATCAAATAAATGATGAAATGATAATGCGCGGTCCCGATGACAGTGGACAGTATATTAATAATAATTTTGGTATGGCTATGCGTCGTTTATCAATTATAGATATAGATTTTGGACACCAGCCAATTGCAAATAAGAATGGTACAATAAATGTAGTTTTCAATGGAGAAATTTATAATTATATCGAACTTCGTAAGGATTTAGAACAAAAAGGCTATCGATTTTCAACAAATTCAGATACTGAAGTTATAATTTATTTGTATGAAGAATTTGGTCTTGACTCAGTTGATTATCTAAATGGCATGTTTGTTTTTGCTATTTGGGATAGTACAAAAAAAAGACTTTGGATAGCCAGAGATCGCTTGGGAATAAAACCCTTGGTATATTTTTTTAATGATAAACAATTTGTATTTGCATCAACTTTAACAGCATTAAAAAAGCATCCAAATTTTCAAAGTGAGATAGATAGTGAAAGTTTGCTATTATTTTTAACATTAGCCTATGTTCCTTCACCAAAGACTATATGGAAAAACTCCTATAAACTTTCTCCAGGTCACTGGTTATTAATAGAAGATAATAAAATTAATATAAATTGTTATTGGGATATAAAACAAAATCCAATAAACAATACTGATAAAAAAACTTTCTTAAAAGGTATTGGAGATATTTTCGATAACTCAATAAAAATACAGAGTCGTAGTGATGTCCCTGTAGGAACATTTTTAAGTGGTGGAGTAGATAGTGGGGTTGTAACAAGTTTGTTCTCAAAACATTCAAAGAATACAGTAGATACATTTACAATGGATTTTGTAGGTAAAAATAATAATGAAGGTAATTTCGCTAAAATAACCGCAAAAAATCTTGATATAAAGCATCATTTATACACTCTAGATATAAATGATGCTTTGAAAGAGTTAGATGAGTTACTTCCCATTATGGATGAGCCTTTAGGAGATTCTGCAATAATTCCATCCTACTTTTTATCAAAAAAAGCAAAAGAAAATGGTATTAAAGTTGTTCTGTGTGGTGCAGGAGGTGATGAGATTTTTGGAGGCTATAATCGACATTACAAAAGATTTAGAGATTTGATTGCAGGGTCACTTAATTTTTTGCCAATAAAAATTATAAATAAAATAAGTAAAATTTTTGGTAGTAAAATTTCCCATTATCTTTTTATTGCTTGGGATAAAGGTTTGGCATTTGGATCAGACACATCTGGAATTCATTTGGGATTAATGAGAAAAATAATTCATGATTCTCAAAATTATAATAAGGCAATTAATCTTACAAAAAATCAATTTAATACTATCAAAGATTTGGAAAAAAAATGGGGGTTTAATTATAGTAGAATGTTAATGGATATGAGACATTATTTAGTAGATAATATTCTTTCAATAACAGATAAAACAAGCATGGCGTCATCTATTGAGGCTAGGGTTCCATTGTTAGATCATAGGCTAGTTGAATTGTCATTTGCTACTTCTGAAAAAATAAATGTTGGAAAAAATTTTGATAATGCAAAAAGTAGTTTAAAGAAATCAATTGGTTCAGTACTACCGAGTCAGATTTTGTCTCAACCAAAAATTGGATTTAATGCACCAGTAAATCATTGGATAAATAGTAGAAATTCTATTTTGAAGGAACGAATAACTAATCCAAGAAGTATTGAGCTTCAAAATCTTTTAGATATTGAAATGATTAAAAAAATATGGTCTAATCATAAAGAACGAAATTTAGCCGCTGAAAATTTGTTCTTAATTTATATTTTAGATTTTTGGCTAGAATTTCATGGGGAATAATAATGTAGGTATATCTGTTGTTTGTCCAACTTATAATAGTGAAGAGTATATTGAAAAAACAATAGAATCACTCCTTGCTCAAAATGAGAACCCAGATGAAATCATTTTTTCTGATGATGGATCCAAAGATAAAACTATAAGTATAATAGAGAAATATCAGAATTATTTTGAAAAGAAAGGAATGTCTGTTAAAATAATTACAAACTCACATTTAGGTCCAGGCGCAGCTCGAAATGAAGGAATTAAAGAAAGTTCATTTTCTTGGATTGCATTTATTGATTCTGATGATATATGGTATGATAATAAGATATTTGAAGTAAAAAAAAATATTCAACAAAATCCTAAAAAAAATTGTTTTTTACATTGGGAAAAACTTGTAAAAATAAGCGGGAAAAAAATAGATTTAAGGCATGGAGAATTAATATTTCAATCTAATAAATCTATTCAAACACAATTATATAAATCAAACTTTTTTTCAACATCATCTCTAGTATGTAGTAAATCCTTAATCATCAATTCTGGTTATTTTGATACTTCTTTACCAAATGCACAAGATTATGACCTCTGGCTAAAAATGTCACCAAATATAAAATTGAAAATTATAGAAATCTTTCTTGGTGAATATGTTGAACAGAATAATAGTATTTCATCGCGTCCATATATATTTCGCATTCGATCTCAGCTACGTTTAGCATTTAGACATAGAAAAAAAGCGACTAAATCCCTTTTTTTTTACAAGATCCTTCGATTGTTTATAACAAAACAATGGTTTCATTCTAAATTTCCAAATAAGTGAGAATTGATTGATTAATTACTATTTCACTCATGCGCGGATCGCTTTTAAATATGGTTTAAAACACATAAAACTTAAACCCGCAGATGAAATTCTTATACCAGATTTTATTTGTGATGTTATAGTTAATACCTTAAACAACCTTGGTATAAAATATAAATACTATTCTATAGATGAAATATTGGAACCAGATTGGCAAATATTAAAAAGTTTAGTTAATCATAACACGCGCGCTATTTTAATGGTCCACTATTTTGGTCAACCTCAAAATATTGGACTATTCAAATCCTTTTGTAACAAATTTGACTTATTATTAATTGAAGATAATGCACATGGTTATGGCGGTCTAATAAATGGAAGATTATTGGGCACATATGGTGACCTTTCAATTAGTTCACCTCGTAAAACAATGAATGTTGCTTCTGGAGGAGTTTTATCTTTCAAAGGTAATAATGATTTTATTATGCCAAGTATCCCAATTTTTCAACCAAAAATAACCAAAAAAATCATGATTAAAACATTAAATAATTTTCCATTAATAAAAGCATTTGTAAGAAAAAAAATAAAAAGTCGCCCAAAATTTGAAGACCCACGTTCTTTTGTGGAGCCAGAAATATTAGATTATAAGATTGATAAATGGTCAAAGAATATTATAGTTAATATAGATTTAGAAAAAATTATAATTAAAAGACAAAAAAAATATGCATACTGGAAAAATTTTGCATTAAATAAGGGTTTAAATCCTTTATACAAAAAGTTAGAACCCGATGTAAATCCTTGGTGTTTTCCTGCTTATACAAATAATCATTCTGAATCTATTAAATGGTTTGAATGGGGATGGAAAAAAAATATTAATATCTTTTCCTGGCCTACTCTTCCAGAAGAGATTGTAATTAAAAATGACCACTCTATAAAAAGGTGGAAAAAACTTATTTGTTTTGGATTAGATTAAAAATAAAGATTTTTTATTTTGAATATTGATATTTATAACGAGTTCAACGATGATATAAAAAAAATATGGACTCAATTCGAAAAAGAAATAAATATAAACTCATTTCAATCTTTTGATTGGCTTAATCACTGGCAACAAATTATAGGTCAGCCATTAATTTCAATGATTCCCCAGATTGTTCATATATATAATGATGAAAGAACCTATGCGATTTTCCCATTAGGAATAAATAGAATATATGGTATAAATATATTGGAATGGATTGGCGGTGTGAATACTGACTATATGGGTCCATTAGTGCATCCAGAATTCACATCTATATCAAAATTTGCAGATTATTGGAATATAATTTTATCTAAAATCAATAGTTTTGATTTAATTCATTTTCAGAAACAAAATGAGCAGACAATAGCGATATTAAATTATATAGGGTTTTCAAAATACAACCATTACTTATATTTAAAAGCTTATAATAGTTCATTAGAAAAAGATTGGGATCAATATTATAAAAGTATTAAAAAAAGAATTAGATCTGATTCCGGACGGCAAATTAGACGCCTAAAAAAAATAGATAAAGTAAAATTTGATATTGCTGAAAGTATTAATGATAAAAAATATATTATAAGAAAGATGATCAAGCAAAAAATGTCGCGATATGAAAAAACTAATGTTTGGAATATGTTTAAAATTCATAATTACAAAGATTTTTATGAAAAATTAGCTTATTTATCACCAAAGTCTTTTGAAGTACATTGTTCTTCTTTAAAAGTAGGAAATGAAGTAATTGCAACGCATGTAGGAATTACTAATAAGAAAACATTCTATTATCTCATGCCAGCAAATGACTTAAATGAATGGGAAAAGTTCTCACCAGGCCGATTATTATTAATAAAATTATTAGAATGGTCAATAAATAACAAATTTTCTGTTTTTGATTTTACAATAGGTGGTGAAATTTATAAAAAAATTTGGTGCAATCAAGAGATAGATCTTTATTATTCATTAATACCTATGACATTAAAAGGTAAGTTATATTGTAATCTTTTATTTTGGAAATTGAATATAAATAAATCATCTTATTTATTCAAAATTGCTAGAAAAATAAAATCATATGTTACTTAATTTGATTCGAAAAAAATTAAAACTTTTCTTCCCTTTATTAAGATTTATTTCATTTATCAAATTAAATATTATTTCAAATAATAAGGGAAGGTTAAGAATTCTAATTTTTCATGATATTCCACCAGAAGATGAATCTACTTTCTCAAATTTATTAATTTGGCTATCAAAAAGATGGAATTTTATAACTCCAAGTGAATTTGAAAAAATAATTAAAGGTGAATTGTCTAATCAAGAAGACAATTTACTTCTCACTTTTGATGACGGTTTTCGTTCTTCTTTCGTAGTAGCCGAAAAATATCTCAATCCAATGAATATTAAAGCTTTATTTTTTGTTGTTTCTGATTTCATTTCAATCAATGACCCAATAAAATCAAAAAAATTTATTACTGAAAATATAATTCCAGGAATGTCCTCTGATTTGCTACCTAAACATATGTTTAATATGAGTTGGAATGATTTGAGATTATTGGTAGAGCAAGGACACTTAATAGGAGCACATACAAAAACTCATGCAAAAACATCAGAAATAAGTAGTTTAAATAAATTAGAGAATGAAATAATTGATAGTGCAAATTATATGGGAGAAAAATTAGGTTATGATATAAGACATTTTGCATTCACTTTTGGTGATTTTTCAAGTATGAGTAAACAAGCTCTAAAAATCGCATCAAAACGATTTGATTATATTCATACTGGATTGCGAGGTAATAATTCATTTGGTATAAACAAATGGGCGATTAGAAGAGACCCTGCTAACTTAGCTGATTCTTTTTGGTTACAGGGATCATTTCTTGAAGGTTTGGCGGATTGGAGATATGTGAATGATTTACTTAATTATGAATCGTGGATTTCAAATAATTAAATTTTTATTATTTTTTTGAATACAATTTCTATAAGTAAAATAAAATCTTTTTTGTGGTTTCTTACAATTTTGTCATTAATGATAGCTTATCCTCTTCAGGTAAAAATGATGAGCCCACTTCCTTCAATAATTCCATATTTTTTTTTTACTATTATTATTTTTTTATCTGATATAAGAATCCCAACTAATTTCAGTTTTTTATATTTAAACGGGATTGATTTATCAATATTTATTTTTATAGTATTAATACTTTTCCATTCTACCTGGCAAGTTCTTTTTGGTTTTGTTTCAATTTTTTCAGCTTTTAACACATTTTTCATTTATGGATTACCTGTAATGTTTTTTTGGTATTTTTCTCGTTTTATAAGTTTATCTGAAATTAAAGCAGTTTTAATGGCCATAGTTCTATGTGGAATTATTTCAGGGACCTTTTTTTCATACGATAGTATTATGAAATTAGGTTTCGGTAAAATTTCTCAATATTCTATTGAGGCTGAAGAGTACTCTCAAATGCGGATGGGAAAGGTTGGCGTTCTAACTAGCGGCAGAGCACAGCTTGGGTATCGAAGTCAAGGGTTACTTGAGCGACATGCTATTTCATCTATTTGGATTATTTTTGGATTGATTTCAGCTTTAGCTCTTATCCCTAGTTGGAAAGGCGTAAAGCGTTTAATTACAATTGGGCTTTTTGGTTTAATGCTAATAATTGGCTTGAATTTTACACCTATTGTAGGATTTATAATTTTATTAGCATTATCAGAATTCCACTTTATTTTATTATTTTTTGGTAAAATCCATAAAAAAATAATTCAAGCGACTAGTAAATTATTTATAATAACATTGATAATTGTTGTTCTGTTAACAACATTATTAAATCAAACTATTCTGAATACCATTATTGCTCTTATTAATTATCAATTAAAATTAATTTTTATAGGTACGGAAAGTGGTGCTTCATATTTTGGATATGTTTATAGTTATATTAATAATTTTATTAATCAAATAATATATTTTCCACCAATATTATTAATTGGTGAGGGTTTTTCTGGAAGTTTTGGTATGCCAAAAGGTGGTGATATAGGTTTTATGGAAACTCTTGCACGTTTAGGAATACCATTTTTTATTATTTCAGTTTTTGGTATTATCAAAATAATTTTTAAGATTTATAAGCATTGCCTATCTATCCATCAAAAAGGTTATTTTTTTATTAATGAACTTTTAATTGCTTCTGCGGGATTTCTGTTTATCATTATTTTTTCTGAATTTCATTATACAGCCTGGACTAATAAATCTGTTTTCCCAATTTTATTTATATCTTTAGGCATAATTAAAATGTATACTGATAAAAGATATATATATAAATTCTCTTATAGAGAATAATGTATCTTAATAACTAAAAAAATGAAAAATAAAATTTCACAGGCTATTCTCTTATGTGGTGGAAAAGGTGAGCGGTTAAGACCTATAACCGAAAAAATTCCAAAACCATTAGCTATTATAGGTGGAGAAACAATATTAGGTCATCAATTGAAATATTTAAAAAATCAGGGAATAACAGATTTTATATTGGCTACGGGTTATAAATCAGAATTAATTGAGAAATATGTTGATAATAATTTTAATAATTTAAATATTAAAACAATAAACTCTGGGGATGTGGATATAATGATTAGATTAAAAAAATGCATTCCATACATAACTAATGATTGTCTTGTATGTTATGGAGATACCTTAGCTAACGTAGATATTAATGCATTATATAATTTTCACATAAAAAATAATAGTAAAATTACAGTTACTAGTTATCAGCTAGAAAGCCAGTTTGGTATTTTAGATATAGATAGTAAAGGGTTAGTATTTAGATTTAGAGAAAAACCTAAATTGGATGCCTGGATAAATATTGGATATATTCTTATTAATAATAATATCCTTCAAAATGAATTAGATAGTTTTAAAGATTTTATTTCTAGTTTAGCAAACCAGGGGTATTTGTTTTCTTATAAACATAATGGTTTACATATAACAGTAAATAGTTTAACTGAATTGAAGCAGGCAGAGAAAAATATAATAAACTTTATTTAGGGTAAAATATTATGAAAAATAATTTTTGGAATAATAAAAATGTTTTTATTACTGGAATAAACGGTTTTGTTGGAGGCAACCTTGCAAAAAGATTAATAAAAAGTGGAGCTAATATTTTTGGGCTTAAAAGGAATACTGATCAAAAATCATTCTTATTTTATTCTGGTCTTGATAAAGATGTTTTGTTTATTAATGGAGAAATTACGGATAAAGATTTATTAAAAGGATTTTTTGAAGAGCACAACATTGATATTTGTTTCCATTTAGCTGCGCAAGTAGAAGTTGGTGTTGCTGTGAAATATCCTTTATTAACTTGGGAAACAAATGTGCGTGGTACATATACATTACTTGAGGCAATCAGAGAAGCTTCAAATAATTTTCTAGCGGTAATAACTGCATCATCTGATAAGGCATATGGAGAATATCCTATTCATGAATTGCCATATAGAGAACATTATCCACTAAAGCCCAAATATCCATACGATACATCAAAGGCCTGTGCTGATTTAATTACACAAACTTATTCAACAGAGCTATTTGAAATGCCTATTGTTATTACCCGCTTTGCTAATATTTATGGACCAGGGCAATTGAACTTTTCTGCACTTATTCCGGACGCAATTAGATGTTGTCTTGGGTATGATAAATTTTTACCTAGAGGTGATGGTAATAGTACGAGGGATTTTCTTTTCGTGGATGACGTTGTAGAGTTATATGTTATTATTGCTGAAGGTTTATGTAAGGATCCAAATAAAATTAGAGGTGAGATTTTTAATGCAGGTACTGGTGATGAAAAGAAAGTGAGGGATATAATAGAAACAATTTATTTTAAGCTAGATAAGAAAAAGAAATATAATGATATCCTAAAACTTTTTACAAAAAATGAGAACCCATTTGTTGAGATAAAAAGTCAACTAATGCATTATGACAAAGTAAAAGATTTTTTTGGATGGAAACCCAAAACTGATTTTGAGTTAGGTCTTGATTTAACTATTGAATGGTATAGAAAATATTTAAAAGATACTACGGTTAAGTAATTGCGAATAGCTTGTAATATGACTAGCCCCTCTTTTGGATCGGGGTTTCTAACTTATAATACGAACATTATTAAAGGTGTTTTAGAAAAAGATGATGGTAATGAATATTTTGTGTTTATAAATGAGGATCTGGCTAGTTACTTTTTTATCCCCAATGGTAGTAATATACATTTCATCAAAGTCTCAAAAAAATATTCTAAGACTGTTCTTAGATATTTTTGGATGCAGATAATTCTACCAATAAAAATTTTATTTTATAATATTGATGTTATTTTTTCTCCAATGAATATTATGCCACTTGTATTAAAAATATTTGGGATAAAATGCGTTTCAGTTATACACAACAACCTACCATGGTTGTTTCCTGAGGATGTACCGGGCAGTAAAATAAAGTCTTTATTGCAAAAGTTCCTTATTAATCTAACAATTAGATATAGTGATAAACTTATTGTTGATTCTCAGATAGCAAAAGATGAATTAGTTAAAATATTTCCCTTTATTCTTGATAAAACAGAAATGGTTTATATGGGTATAGAAAAAGATAGTTTTTTGATTAAAAGAAAATCGAAAATCTTTTTCAATCCCAGGATTGATATTATAAAAGACAATTATTTTTTAACAATTGCTAGCGCAGTACGATATCACTGCTTAGAGGAGTTAATTCTTGGTTTCAATAGTTTTGCTGCTGAAATGAAAGAAAATCGAAAATTACTTTTAATTTCTAGAAATTTGGATGGTCAATATTTTGCTGAAATTAATGAATTACTAAGAAATTTATACTTTAAAGAGAATGTTATTATAATTGAGGATATAGAAAGAAATTTGATACCAACAATTTATAGCAATGCAGATTTATATATTTACCCATCCTATTGTGATGTGTTTGGTCTTACAAATTTAGAAGCTATGTTATGTGGTGCTCCAGTATTAACATCAAAATTATCTGCGATACCTGAAATATGTGGAAATGCTGCAGTTTATTTTGATCCTAGGGATCCTGACGATATAAAAAATAAGCTTTTACAAGTTTATTTAAATGATAAAATGAAAAAAAAACTCATTAAAAGAGGTTTTACACAGGCAAATAAATATACATGGGATAACGCATGTGAAAAAACAAAATCTATAATTATCAATCATTAAATAATGACTTTCTTTATAATAACTTCCCAAACTTTATTAATTAGCAGAAATCAATTAATTTTGAATTAGATTCCTATTTTAAAGGAAAAAATCATGCCTAAAATTTTACTATTTCAACAATATTATTTCCCGGAAATGACAGGAGGTGCCAGAAGAGCAAAAGAGTTATCCGAACAATTTGTTAAAGATGGGCACTCGGTAACAGTTTTTACATCTTTCCCTCGTGATTTTAGATCAATGCCTGGTTTTGAAGCAAAAAAGTATGAAATATTAAATAAAGTTTATATTATAAGAAAAGACACCATTTTTAATGTAGGAAAAAATACAGTTTTTCGAATGTTTTCATACTTAATGTATGTAATTAATTCATTTTTTTATTTAATAAAAAATAAAAATAATTATGATATGGTAATTTCTATGGCACCTTTGCCATCTGCAATCGCACCAGCATTAGCAAGTAAATTCTATAATTTATATCATCATTTTGATGTTCCAGATATACTTCCAGATCTTGGAATTTCTGCTGGGATGATTAAAAATAAACTACTAATTAATTTTTTATTTAAAATTGAAAAATGGGTCTATGATAATTGTAATTCGATTTCGCCAATAACTAAGGGTCAGATTGATAATATTATAAATAAAGGTGTTCCAAGTAAAAAACTTAGCTATATACCCGATTGGATAGATGATACTTTTTTCAAGAAAAACTTATCAATTTATAAGGATGAAGTCTCAAAAAAAATAATGCATCCTGGTAAAAAAATAATTTCATTTGTAGGAAATATAGGAGCTCTTCAAAATCCAGAGGTCTTTTTAAAAACGATGAAATTATTATCTGATGAAGATTATAGAAATTTTAAATTTTTATTTATTGGTGATGGTATCATGTTGCCATTTTTAATAGAGAAATCAAAAGAGCTAAAATTAAATAATGTAGAATTTGTTGGTCGCGTTAAAAGAGAATTTGTTCCTGCTTATATGAATTTATCAGATTTGCTAGTAGCTAATTATCTACCAAATAAGTATATGGATATATGTATTCCAGGAAAACTTTTTGAATATGCAATTTCTAAAAAACCAATATTAATGGGTGCAAAAGGTGAGGCTGAAGATTTAATAAAAAAATATAATTTGGGCTTTGCAGTCCCTCCTTCTAATGAATATAGCTTTAAAGATACGATTATTCGAATGCTAGATGATTCATATAGTTTTCAACCTAAAACAAATAAATTTGTTGATGATTTTTCTCTTCCTACCGTTATAAAAAATTATAATAAAATTTTTGAAGGTATAGATAATCAATAACTTATTAATTACTGGTGGGTCAGGTTTTATAGGAACCAATTTTATTGATTTTATTATAAAAAGAAATCAATCAATCAATATTTTAAATATTGATATTAAAGAACCTAGGTTAGATGAGCATTTGAAATTTTGGAATAGGGTTGATATCCTTGATAAAAATCAATTATCAGATACAATTCAATCATTTAATCCAACACATATCCTTCATCTAGCTGCAAAAGCGAATTTAGATGGGAAAAATATTGACGATTTCCCTGAAAATGTTCAAGGAACCAATAATATAATTGTTTTCTCAAATATGAACAAAACTGTGAAAAGATTTATTCATATTTCAACTCAGTTTGTTTGTAGGCCAGGTATATATCCTAATTCTGATGATGAATATAGTCCATATACTGCATATGGGCTAAGTAAAGCAGAAGCTGAAATTTTTTTATGTTCATTTAATCCAAATTTTGAATGGGCAATACTTAGACCAACTAATATTTGGGGTCCTTGGCATCCAGGATATCCATATGAAATGTGGCCATATTTAAAAAAAAGATTTTACATGCATCCAGGATATAGTAGAATAGATAAACATTATGGATTTGTGGGAAATATATGTTATCAAATGAACAAATTTTTATTTGATTTAAATAAAAAAGATATTAATAAAAGAGTTTTTTACATCACTGATGCTAAAATTGACTCATCAGACTGGTTGAATGCTTTTTCTTTAAAACTTTCTGGAAACAAAATAAGGAAAATCCCAAAAATTATTTGGTTTCTTTTAGCTTTAATTGGAAGTTTATTAAAATATATTAATATAAAATTCCCTGTTAATTTAGGAAGATATTTTAGAACTACAGTAAACGAAAATTTACCAATTGAAAAAACATTTGATTTAATTCCACAAAAAAATAAAATTTCATTAGATGATGGAGTAAAAAAAACTGTTATTTGGTTGAAAAATAATATTGATGAATTTAAAGATATTAATGTTTAGTGTAAGTATCTGAAATTATATATATTGATCTTCTTAATTAATACTATGTCAATAAATAATTCAAAAGAATAAGGTGAAAATAAATATTGAGTAATAATATACTAGTTACTGGTGGAGCCGGGAATATAGGTACAAATCTTTGTAATGAACTCCGATCACGTAAACATAATGTAGTTGCTTGTGATTTGTACAATACTGACCGTGAAAACTATGTACGTTGTGATGTTAGAAATTTTCGACAATTAGAAATGGTTATAAATCAGTTTGGACCGTTTGATTTTATTTATCATTTGGCAGCTGAATATGGGCGTTGGAATGGGGAAGCATTTTATGAAAATCTATGGCAGACTAACAATGTTGGGACTAAACATATTCTTCGTCTTCAAGAAAAATTAGGATTTAAATTAATTTTCTTTTCTTCCTGTGAAGTCTACGGTGACTATGATGGTCTTATGTCTGAAAATGTTATGGTTGATAATAAAATCAGCGATACTTATCAGATGAATGATTATGCTATAACAAAGTGGGCTGGAGAGCTTATGTGTCTTAACTCTACAGCTATGTTTGGTACAGAAATTGTTAGGGTTCGCCCATTGAACTGCTATGGCCCCTATGAACACTATACACCTTATAGGGGATTTATTCCCAAATTTATTTTTCATGCTTTACATGGCAAGCCATATACTGTATATAAAGGACACAAACGTATTATTGATTATGTAGAAGATTCTTGTAGAACATTTGCAAATATTACGAATAACTTTATTTCTGGTGAAGTATACAATGTTGGAGGCAGATTGGAGTGGGAAAAAGATATCAAAGAATATTCTGATATAGTTTTGAAAGCTACTAATAAAAATGATTCAATTGTAGAATATAAAGAGGCAGAAAATTTTACGACGAAAATAAAGACCGTAGATTTTTCTAAGGCCATAAAAGATTTAGATCATAACCCTCTTATCGATCCTGAAGAAGGAATTCTCAGGACAGTTAACTGGATGAAAAAACAATACAGACTTTAATTGAGGTGATTAATGGAAAATTATGATTACAGATTAAATTTAGTTTCAAATTATTTTAAACAGTTAGATCTAAACCAAAAAATAAACGACTATTTTAATTCAAGAACTATATTAGTAACTGGAGGGGCAGGTGCAATTGGCTCTAATCTTGTGATTTCTCTTTCAAAGCTAGTTGGGGATGAAGGAAAAATTATTGTCCTTGATAATTTAAGCGCTATCAAAGGAGATGAGCCCATCGATCTGCCTCCATTAACTAATATGATGTTTGTAAAAGGCGATATTCGAAATGATACTGATTTAAAAAGAGTTTTTCGTGAAAAACCATCAATTGTATATCATCTTGCAGCTTTTTTTGCAAATCAGAATTCTGTAGACTATCCTGAAAAATCTGCTGATGTAGATATTAAGGGAATAATCAAATTGTTAGACTTGGCTCAGTTCACAAGTGTGGAAAAATTCATTTATGCGTCAAGTGGTTGTTCTGTTTACGGTTCTTATGGGAAAATGCCACTAAAAGAAGATTTTATATCAATGCATCTGACTACTCCCTATCAGATAAATAAAATGGCGGGAGAAATGTATTGCAATTATTATCATCATCATTATGGTCTTAATACTATAAACTGTCGGTTTTTCAATTCATTTGGTCCAGGTGAAGTACCTGGACAATATAGAAATGTTATCCCCAATTTTGTATATTGGTCTATGTTGAAAAAATCATTGCCTTTAACAGGCACGGGAGATGAGACTAGAGATTTTACCTATGTTTTTGATTTAGTCCAAGGTCTTATAAAAGCCGCATATTATAATGATGCAATTGGGCAAGCTTTCAATTTAGCATCAGGTAAGGAAATAAAAATAAAAGATATGATTTCCATGGTAAATAATGCTACAGGGAATAAAACATCAATTACAAAATATCCTGCTCGAAAATGGGATACTAAAAAAAGGTTGCTAGCATCCATTGATCTAGCTTCAAAACTAATAGATTATAAACCTACTACAGAATTTACACTTGGACTAAAAGCAAATATTGATTGGTTTAATACCAATTGGGAAAAAATACAGTTAGTAGCAGACTTTCCGATTGGTATGAGTAGTGCAGTAAGAAAAAAATAATTTTTTTCGCTAGTAAAATATGAAAAAAATAATTTTTGTCTTTGGTACGCGACCTGAAGCTATAAAAATGGCAACAGTAATCAATATCTTTAAAAGAAATAAAACAATTTTTCAAACATATGTAGCCGTCACAGCTCAGCATAGACAAATGTTAGATCAAGTATTGGATATTTTTAATATAATTCCAGATTTTGATTTGGATTTAATGTCTGAAAATCAAACGTTAGAAAGTATCACAGCAAAAATAATAGATGGAGTTTCTAATATTTTTTTAAAAGTGAATCCTGATTTAATATTTGTTCAAGGTGATACGACCACTACCTTTGCAGCTTCTTTAGCAGCATTCTACAAAAAAATCCCAGTAGCACATATTGAAGCAGGTCTTCGAACAAATAATAAATATTCTCCCTTCCCTGAGGAAGTTAACCGAAAGATGACATCTGTGATATCAACTTATCATTTTCCACCCACAAAAGATTCTGAACAAAATTTATTATCTGAGGGAATAAACAAAAATAATGTTTTAATTACAGGCAATACTGTGATAGATGCACTATTGTTAGTTTCAGATAAAATTGATTCAGAGATCAAAATTTATGAGAGTTTTTATATAAAAAAATACAAAATCAATTTCGATGTTAAAAAAACTATTTTAGTTACGGGTCATAGAAGAGAAAGCTTTGGATATGGATTTGAAAATATTTGCAATGCAATTAAAAATGTAGCAGAAAACAACAATAATGTTCAATTTATATACCCAATTCATTTAAATCCCAATGTTCAAGAGCCAGTAAATAGAATTTTAAATAATATTGATAATATTTATTTGATCCCCCCTCAAGATTATGTACCATTTATTTTTTTAATGAAAAAATCTTACCTTGTTTTAACTGATTCTGGTGGTGTTCAAGAAGAAGCACCATCATTGGGCAAACCAGTTATTGTAATGCGTGATACAACAGAAAGGCCTGAGGGCATTAATGTTGGTACAACAGCTCTTGTTGGAACAAATACAAAAAATATTATCTCAAAAATTGAATTTTTATTAAATAATAAAGAAGAATATAATAAAATGGCAAAAGCCGCTAATCCATTTGGATCTGGTAAAGCCTCAGAAAAAATTTATGATAAAATTTTAAATGATTTATAATTGAAATTATAGTTTAAGTAAATTATTGTTCCTATAACTAAAAAGTATATTTGAAAGGATAAAAATAATGGATCCAGTTTTAAAGTTAAATGAACCGTATATTGATAGTAGAGGTCTTATACAAAGCTTGGTTTCACTTAATGAGCCAATAATTCAATCAGCAGTGATCATTGAATCAAAAAAAGATACAGTACGCGCAAATCATTATCACAAAGAAGATTGGCATTATTGTTATCTGATAAGTGGCTCTATTGATTATTATTATCGTGATGTTAATGATACAAATGATCCTATAGTAGTTCGTATCAATCCAGGCGATGTTTTTTATACACCTGCAATGGTTGAACATGCTATGTATTTTAATGAAGATAGTGTTTTTTTAACACTTGGAGGAGATACCAGAAGTCAGGAAGATTACGAGGCAGATCTTGTTAGAGTAGAACTTATTCCTTCAAAATAAACCTAGTTATTATGGATTATTACAGTAGAGATAATTGTAGGCTATGCAAATCAAAAAATATTACAAAACTTTTTAGTTTAGAACCTACTCCACCAGCAAATGCATTTGTAAAAAAGGACAATTTTGGCGTTGAACAGCCTTGTTATCCTTTAGATTTATTTTTATGTGATGATTGTTTTCATGTTCAATTAAACACTGTTGTTAATCCAGAGATTCTATTTAAGGACTATGTATATGTTTCTGGGACTTCTCCATCTTTTATTTTACATTTTGAAAATTATGCATTAAATGTAATAAATCGATTAAATCTTGGGAAAAATAGTTTTATTATAGATGTTGGGAGTAACGATGGCACATTATTAAGTAAGTTTAAAAACTTTGGTATGAATGTTTTGGGTATTGATCCTGCAACAGAGATTGCCAGGGTTGCAAATGAAAATGGAGTGGAAACATTAAATAAATATTTAAATGAAGATGTTGTAGAGAAAGTTATTGAATTAAAAGGTCCTGCAGATGTTATTTGCGCAAATAATGTATTTGCTCATATAGATGATCTGATTGGCACTGTAAATAATATAAAAAATTTGCTGAAAGAAAATGGCGTATTTATTTTTGAAGTATCGTACTTGGTTGATGTCTATGAGAAAACACTTTTTGATATGACGTATCATGAGCATTTAGCATATCATTCAATTAGGCCGTTAATTAAATTTTTTAGAAATAATGATTTAGAACTCTTTGATGTTGAAAGAATACCCACTCATGGTGGATCAATTCGTGGTTTTGTTCAAAAAACAAACGGCGTAAATAAGATTATGCCTAAAGTAAATGAATTACTTTGTTACGAAAATAAGCTCAAACTTAGTAAATCAAATACTTATGAAAAATATTTTGACAATATTGAAATAAAACGCAATCAATTAACTAAATTATTAAAAACAATTTTGAATGATTCAAAAGTAATAGCAGGTTACGGTGCCCCCGCTAAAGCAACAACACTAATGCATCATTTTGGTTTAGACTCTACTGTGATTAAATATATTATTGATGATAGTCCCTTGAAACAAGGAATGTTTACCCCAGGCCTTCATGTTCCTGTATATGATCGTTCCAAACTATATAATGACTTACCAGATTATGTTATAATTCTCGCTTGGAATTTTTCAAAGAATATTATTTCTAATAATGTTAAGTATTCTAAACTAGGTGGGAAATTTATTGTTCCACTGCCAACACTAAAGGTAATATAACTTATGTCTAATGAATTCTGTTTAAAAGATGATTTACTGGAAATTGTTGATAATCTTGGAAAAGATGCCAACTTATTCGAGGGTAAAAATATTTTAATTACCGGAGGAAGAGGTTTTTTAGGAAGATATTTTATGGCAGTTTTTAATCATCTTAATGAAAATTTATTTAATCAACCAGCTACAATATTTATAATTGATAATTTTATTACATCTGGAAAATTGGGAGATGAACTACCAAAATATGATAATATAATTTATTATAATCATGATGTAATAAAACCTATTGAAAAAGACTTGGACTGTAATCTTGATTTTGTAATTCATGCTGCAGGAATTGCCAGTCCATTTTACTATAGAGCGCATCCAATGGAAACGCTTGATGTCGCAACTACAGGAACTAGAAATATGCTTGACTTATCGTTAAAGCATCGTGCTCGGTTTACTTTTTTTAGTTCGAGTGAAATATATGGAGATCCTGATCCGCATTACATTCCAATTCCAGAAAATTACCGCGGTAATGTATCTATAGCTGGCCCAAGGTCCTGTTATGATATCAGCAAAAGATTAGGTGAAACCCTATGCTATATTTATCATACAAATTTTGGGCTTCATACAAATGTAATTCGACCCTTTAATATTTATGGCCCTGGAATGCAGAAAAATGATTACCGTGTGTTACCAAACTTTGCATCAAATATTCAAAATAATGAACGACTTAAAATTTATGGTTCAGGTAATCAAACAAGAACTTTCTGTTATATTACAGATGCGATTGTTGGTTTTCTACTTGGGATTTCAAAGGGAGTTTATGGTGAGCCTTATAATATTGGGAATCCTGTTCCAGAAATTTCAATGCTTGACTTAGTACAAAAAATGAAAAGTCTTCTAAAGAAAAATTTTAATTATGATATTATTGATCATCCTGATAGTTATCCATCTGATGAACCTCAACGAAGATGCCCAGATATTAAAAAAGCAAAATTACAATTAAATTATAAACCAAAAGTATCATTAGACGAGGGTTTGGTCAGGTTTTTTGATTGGGCTTTTACTAATTATTCGAAAAAATAATTATTCTGTAAACTTAGGTTTAATAGGTGCTGGTAAATGGGGTACTAATTATATTCGTTTAATTCAAAATATGAGCGAAATAAATTTATGTGCTATATCGACTAAAAATAATAATTATAGTAATTACCAATCCACTTTCTCCAATGGTTTAAAATATTATAATTCTTGGAAGGAAATATGTAATATAAAAAATCTTAATGGAATTATTATAGCAACTCCTCCCGATAAACATATTGAAATTGCTACTTACGCTATTAATAATGATCTACCTGTTTTAATAGAAAAACCACTTTCATTAGATATAGATGAAGCTAACGAGTTTTATAAAAAAATAATTAATAAAAAAGCTAAAGCAATGGTCAATTTTATTCATCAGTTTAACCCTATTTATTTGGAAATGAAGAATCAAATCAAAAATATGGGTGGTATAAAATCGATAGAGTCTATAGGAGGAGATTGGGGTCCTTTTAGAATAGATACACCACCTTTGTGGGATTGGGGTTGCCATGATATTGCAATGTCTTTAGATTTAATTGAAAGAATACCGAAAAGGTTGAGCAAAGAAATTATTAAAGGAGAACAAAAACATTTATTTCCCAAATCCCAACCCCCGCAAAATGTTAAAATACTGCTAGAATTTTCAAATAATATAAATGCAAAAATTCTAGTAGGTAATCTTATGAAAATAAAACGTAGATATATTCGAATTAATTATGAAAATGCATTTATTGAATTTGATGACATAAAAAAATTATTAAGTGTAACAAATAGTTCAGGGACAAGGAAGATAGAAAAGATTCCGAACATGCATATTAGCCCATTAGAATCTGTTATAAGACATTTTATAGAATTAATAATTAATGGTAATAATGGTAATATTGATTTAGCTGTAAAAGTCACAGAAATATTGAGCAGATTAAATTAAATTCATTTTTACTTAAATTGATCAAATGCAAATAAAAATTATTTCAGATATAATTTCTTTTTACTTATCAGTAATTATTTCAATTATGTTTTATAATATTGATTTTTATCAATCGATAAATGAGATTAATTGGATATTGATTATTGGGTGTAGCTTTTTTTTTATTATTAGTATTTATAACTATGGAGGATATAAAAGATATGTAGAATTCTCACAATTAAATGAAATTACAGCACTTATTAAAGGTGCTTTTGTTACAATTATAATGTCAATCATTATGTTGTTTATTTTTAAAGTAGGAGTGCCAGAATTTATTTCAATAAAATCACGAATCGCTTTTATAACAAGTATAATTATTATCACACCATTAATACGTCAAATATTTCACATTATTTTCAAACCCAATTATGATATGAAAGAAAATATATTAATTATAGGTGCTGGTATAATAGGGAAAAATTTTATCAGTCAATTATTAAAAAATCAGCCTAATCGATTTAACATAGTTGGTATAATAGATGATAAAATAGAAAAAGGAAAACTTATTTACGGGAATAAAATCATCGGTGATACTTCAGATTTAAAATCAATTGTTGAAAATATTAAAGTACATAGGGTAATCATTACCGCTAGACATATTGAGCAAGATAAATTAAATGAAATACATTCAGTTATAATAAACCTATCAATTAAACTTTATTTAATACCTAGTCTAGAATCATTTATGAATAATCCATCCAAATTAAGTGAGTATTCTGGCTTATCAATAATTTCAGAATTTAAAAAAACGCAATCACCATTTTATTTAATTGCTAAAAGATTAATTGATATCATTGGTTCTATAGTGTTCTTTATCATTACACTGCCAATTTGGCCAATAATTATTTTGTCAATTATTACTGATTCAAAAACAGGTCCAATCTTTTTTAATCAATTTAGAATTGGATTAAATGGTGAAAAATTTAAAATTTATAAATTTAGAACAATGTATACTGATGCACCATCATATGATCATTGTCCAACGGATCATACGGATAGTAGAGTAACAAAAACTGGTCGGTGGTTAAGGAAAACTAGTTTAGATGAATTGCCACAATTATTAAATATATTAAAAGGCGAAATGAGTTTAGTTGGCCCTAGGCCAGAGATGCCTTTTCAGGTAGAAGGTTATACACCAATAGAAAAACTAAGATGGTCAGTTAAGCCTGGTTTAACCGGTTTATGGCAGATTACACCTCATAGAAATGCAGAGCCATGTGAAAATCCTGAATATGATCATTTCTATATATTGAATCAAAGTCTGACACTTGACCTAGTAATAATTGTTATGACCGGTTTTTTTATTTTTAAAACATGGACACACTAGAAACTTGTAATTTCACGAATTATATTGTTATATCAAAATTATACATAGGCTATCAGGCTCTTATTCAGGCTTAATAAATACCAATTAAAATACATTTATTCGTTTTTTCTAAGAATCCTTCAAAACTCTTCATACTTTAATAACCAATACCCAGTTTACTGCATGAAGCGATAATGTTTATATAAATTTTATATCCAAACTATAAGTTGGGTACCAATCTCCTGATTTAGGTTGCCATAAAACTGGGTTAAATCCACCTGCGGTGATATCTATTTTATATTTTCTATTTTCATATATATTCACCATCAAAAACACATCCTGCGCTACGCCCTTACTGGTATTTAAATTCTGATATCTGATATCTACAAAACTTCCCCCAACACCCAGTCTTTTGCTTAAGTGGATTGTGTAAAGCAGCTGTGGAAAAAACAAATGAGTTGCTGTCTTATCAACATACTTTCTAATCCCAATTGCAGTTGAAAGGTCTAATCTTTTTGATTTAAAGAATTGGTAAGAAAATCCCCCATAATAATTATCATTTGCTTTATGTGTGTAGGAATAATAGCCATGGATATCCAATCGGTTAGTAATGCCATACCCTAAAACCACATAAGATTGCCCCTGATCAAAATAATTAAATGGATTCCAGGTAAAGGATATATCCCACTTCCCTTTTCCTGCGGCCGTACCGTGGTCGTATCCGCCAGAGCCAAAAATAATTGAAATGGAAAGAATTATGGTTATTAACTTTAACCTCATTATAACTGATTTTAGGGCATTTAAAGAACAAATGAAACAACTCTGGCAATATTTTAGATTAATATTATTGATTCGGTATTTGGTGCTTTCCTCTTTCACTTTCTTCCTTGTTTCTTCCTTAAATGCTCAAAAATACATTCCTGCCGATCCATTTGATCTTAAATTGTTTGAACGTAATCAATTTTTAGATGAAACAAATGTGCAAAACTCTGCAACATTTATACGACCATTTTTTATTCAAGATAAAACCCAATTTCAAATAAAGTTGACAAGTGAATTTTATTTTAATAATGGGTTGCCAAATCAAGAAAATATGGACGTAAGGTATTTTGGTAAAGGTATTGGACGTTTTGTATCCTTTCGGGCGACTTACTTAGGTAAATATCTAAGTTTTGTGTTTGAACCCTACCATTTATCAGGACAAAACCAAACTGTAGATGAAATAAGCCGAACCGGGCCATATGTCGTACTAAATGATTATCGTATTATTCCTTCCGAAAATTTTTCTAAAGGAGGCCTTCGCCAAGCAGCTGCCTTCATACATTGGAAAGGGTTAGGGTTAGGTTATGGTAAATTAAATAATTGGTGGGGAGAAGGGCAACATACCGCTATTGCAATGACCAATAACACACACGCCTTTAATGCTTATAATCTTGGTACAATTAAAGAACTTAGATGGAAAAATATAGGTGTAATGGGTCGATATGTATTCGCAAAATTAAATGAGTTTGAAGATTTTAGAGCCATATATTACACGTCGCTCACAGTTGGAGGAACTTATTATGGAAAAACAATTTTGTCTTTGGGCTTAAGTAGAAATTATTTATCTGGGGGAATGGATGTGGGCGTTCAGTGGAAGGCAAAAGATGCAGCACAATTGGTATTTGAAGGATTATTTGTTGAAAATATAGAGAAATTAAAATATACAGTAGATGGACATGACCCTTTTGATCAAACACTCGAAGGATTTTTCTCTTTGACATTCCCTGAAAGTAAAATGAAAATATTTTTCGAAATAGGAATTAATGATCACCGGCAAAATATGGTCGATTTAATATCACAACCAGATCATGCAATGGCGACTATAATTGGTTTTCGGAAATACGGAATGTTTGGGTACGATAACTATTATTTGGGATTTGAATATTTAAATTTGACAAAAGGTAAGTTTTGGGGACAGCGGGCCACACCTAATTTTTATGACCGTGCTAATTATAATCATTTTTCTTTTGAAGGCCGAAGGTGGGGTGCTCACAGTGGTTCAGACTCAGATGATTTATTAATTGAATTTGGTTACTTGAGTTCAAATGCATCTTTTATACCAAGGTTAAATTTTGAACGACATGGAGTAATTGCCCATCAGCCGGCAGAGGTTAAAATTGAGCTGGGATTTGAAGTTAGTTTTATTTTGCGAAATATGCGATGGGTACTTATCTATGAATCTGAAAATGCAAGACATCTGGGTTTCCCGCAAGATAATGTCTATGCTGGAGTAATAACCGGAAAGAGGAAGTTGCAAACCTGTATTTTCCGATTTGAATATTTATTAAAATAAAATTTAAATAATTATAGAGCATTATTAATAAAAGTTCGATTAAATTCGTATTAATCGAATTAGGCGTATATGATTAGAAAAAAATACTATTGGATATTTCTTGCAGGGATTACACTGGGTTGGTGCCAAAGCGCTAATCAGTTAGAAACTAGCCAGGTGACTCAACTTAGAAGATCCATTCTAAGAGATCAAATGGATCAGGAGAAAAATATTCAGAGAACCCAATCTCTCGACGATTTACTTAAAATGGAAGAGCAGTTTGACTCAACAAATGTTCCAGTAAAAATAATTATTACCCCATCTGAGATTGAAGAATATTACCGATTGAAATTGGCAAGAATCCGAGAAGATATCATTGGATTAAATGTTATTGAGACACTCCTAGATTCTGCTGGGCAGTTAACTCATTTTGGATATGATTATTTTTATAATTTTGAACAACGGGAACTTTGGGAGAGAACGATTCCTCCAAATCATTATGAACTAGGCAGCGGAGATGAAATTATCATTTCTATTTGGGGAGAGACGGAGCGTCGAGAGAAAAAAATCATTGCTCGTGATGGTTCAATTTTTGTCAATGATATTGGTATAATTAAACTTGGAGGTAAAACCATATCACAGGCTCAAAATTATATTGAAGATCGTTTAGGAACAGTATATGAAACTATTCATGGAAATAACCCTAAAACCTTCGTTAATCTAACGCACGGTAAGATATCAGGTAAAACCGTCACATTTACGGGCCATGTTAAAGTTCCGGGTATGCACGTAGTAACTCCGTATGTAGATCCAATTACAGCTTTAATTTATGCCGGAGGTATCGATACCACTGGGTCCTTACGTCAAATATTATTTTACCGAAATGAAAGTCTAATTGATACGCTTGATTTTTACAAATATTTGATTGATGGTTTACCATTAAATAACTTATTCATGCGTGATGGTGACCGTCTGCATGTGCCACGCCGATTACAAACTATAACTGTTTCCGGGGATGTTTACCGTCCTGCCCATTATGAATTAAAACCAAATGAATCTTTACTGGATGCAATGACACTTTCAGGTGGTCCTAAAAATATTGTCAGATCATCTATCCATCTCAAGCGTAACAATTTGACTGAAGAAAAGGAAAACCTTTTCAGTAAATATTTGAATTTTGAAGAATTAGCTCAATTAAAGGCGATTGATGGTGACAGTATTTCAGTAAACTTATTTTTACAACCTTTGGCATATATCTATATTTATGGTTTGAGAAAAACTCCTATCGAATTGCCTTTTGCAGAAAACATTTCTTTAGAATACATTGTCAATGTAATTGCGAATCTTGATACATTTATAAACGGTCAGAAATGGTTAGATGAAATTCAATATGAATCAGAAGATAGGGCACAGCGTGTATCCATTCCTGCAATAAATTCCCAACAAATTTCATTCAAATTAAAACCTAATGACCGTATTACGTTTTTTATGAATCCTTTATATGGTCAACCGGGAAACGTTAAAATAACAGGGGCAGTTAATAATCAAGGGACGCTCCCCATAAATAAACATGGCCAATCCCTTAAAAGTGTTATTTCATTGGCAGGAGGCATAAGAGATAATGCCTTAAAAGAAGGGATCCAGATATATAGGGATAGTTTGCGCTTAGGATGGAAAAATGAATCCATGCTAATTTTATCCGGGGATTCAATTAATGTGTTATATGATCAGGGCACAATTGAAATACTAGGTGAAGTCAATGCGCCGGGAATATATGATATAGGTACACAATCAATATCGGTAAAAAGAGCTTTGGCAATGGCAGGTGGGTTAAATCCAAATGGATCAAAGAAAAATATGTTCATTATATATTCGAATGGAATGGTTCAAGAAGCAGGAGGCCTTTTCGCTCCATCCTTACGATCAGGAAGTTCACTAATTGTGAGTAAGAAAAGTTCATTAGAGTATCGTTCAACTTTGGAGACAACTGAAAAATTGGCCGGAATTGTTGGCTCACTGGCAACATTATTGCTGGTTATTAATTCTACGGCTATCGGTGGGAATTAATATTGAGAAATAAATTCACTTACCTAACCATCATTGGCACATTTTTTGGATTTGCATGTGAGGAAGATCGAATAGTAATTCCTGATTTTAATGGATATAAAAGAGCCTATGGTGGTATTCATGAAGAATACGCCTATGGTGCGACACCTACTTTTGATGGCGGTACAATAATTTCAGGATTTTCAACAACTTTCAGCCAAAATAGTAACTGGGATGCTTGGATTGTAAAGACAGACTGGGCTGGTAATGGCCAGTGGTCCCATCATTATGGAAAAGCAGGGAGAGAAGCTTTTTATGCATCATGCCAAGCCACAGTTGATCAATATGTATTTGCTGGGTTTACTACATCTTACAGTCAAAAAGAAGATTTTTATATTGTTAAAACTGATGCAGATGGTTCCGTTATTTGGGAAAAAGCAATTGGGGGTCCAGATAATGACGCTGCATATGATATTATTGCCACTTCAGATAGTAATTTAGTTGTAACAGGATATACCTACTCCTATGGGATAGGTGGAAGAAATATGTGGGTCATAAAGCTTTCACAAGATGGTGAAATTATTTGGGATGTAAATTTCGGAAAGTATTATAACGATATGGGGTATGCTGTGAAGGAGATCGCGGGTGGTGGTCTCATTGTCGTAGGATATACAGATGTTTACAGTACAAAATACAGGTATATGTGGATGGTCCGCTTAGATGCTGATGGAAAGTTTTTATGGGAAAAAGTAATTGATTATAATGGATTTTCAATAGCTACAGATGTAGTTACATTTGATGATGGAAGCATTATTATTGGTGGTCAGACGGATTCCTTAAAAAATGGTTGGTTAGATTTCTGGGCCATTAAAACAGATTTTATTGGCAATACTATTTGGAGCCATATTTACCCCTCAAGTTCAACAAATACATGGAAAATGGTTTCAACTTATAATGGCGGTTTTTCTGCATTGGGAACCACTACACATATGAATGATGAAGCGGAAGATTTTTTGCTGATTCATTTTAATAAAGATGGTGAAGTTCAATGGAGCCAGACCTATGGTGGATCAAAATTTGAAATTGGAGGTAAATTGTTGTATTGGGGCATCGGTGGAGGATATGCTCTTACTGGAACAACCAAATCATTTGGAAATGGTGTTACTGATTTTTATTTAATTAGAACAGATATAGATGGTAACTGGTAATATGATGATGTCGGATTATAGCGTAAGGGATATTATTGATCAGGTTATGCAGAAGCACGGATTTCGCCACCATTATGAAGTAGCAGATCATTTTGGTGTTACAGCGCAAACCCTATCGGGATGGTTAAAAAATAATGTCATTCCGCATAAACATATATTAACAATCCAAAATGAAATTGAATTGGACAAATCGCAAGAAGTAATTCAAGATTTTCTCATTACAAGGTTATTGCGGATACTTCAGACCAAGGGCCAAATTATTCTAATTGTCACCTTGTTATTTATAATAGGTAGTTTTGTATACTTTAAATTTCTTGCACATCCTACCTATACAGCAAAAGCAAGCGTTATTCCTATAGGGGATTCCGGCAATGAATTAAGCAATCTGTCTGGAGCGGCTGCTCAAATGGGTTTATCTTTACCCATGAATAATCAAAATGCAATAGCATGGGATGAACTATTTTTTGAAATATTAAAAAGCAATGGTATTCAAAGATTGTTATTGAATGAAAAATTTATATTTTCTGGCAGACCAAACCCTATGGTACTTACTGTTGCTTTAATCGAACATCTAAATCTTAGAAAAAAGCATTCGAATTACCAGTCTTTAAAAACATTAAATTATATTAAAAAAAGGATTCGTGTGACTAAAACACGATTTTCTCCCTTAATAAAAATTGAGATTGATGCCCACCAGCCTCAATTGGCTGCAAACATGATAAAGCGGCTTATAACTCTTAGTAATGAGATGCAGGTAAATATTAAAACCAAACAAATGGGGCAAAAACGTATTTTTATTGAAGATCGAATCAAAGAAGTAATAAAGGATCTTTCCTTGGCAGAAGGTAGGTTAAAATCATTTCAGGAAAGAAATAGAAGACCGAATCAATCACCTTCCTTATTATTGGAAGAATCTAGGTTAGCGAGAGATGTAACTCTTCAAAATAATCTATATTTAACACTCAAAACACAATATGAAGAAGCCAAAATTGAAGAGGTCGAGCGAACACCAATGGTTGAAACAGTTGATGCGCCAATACCTCCTTTTCAGCCAGAAGGCCCTAGGGTAATTATCAATACTACAATGGTGGGTTCTTTCACGTTTTTATTATTGTTTATTAGTTTCTTAATAAAAGACACATTTATGCGATTTAAAGTGACTTGAACTGAGCCTTTGGGCAAAATCTTACTCCCTATTCTAAAAGAACACGGCCCCGCCTACCTTTTCTCAAAGGTTATCCCGGGGTTAATTGGTATGGTATCAGTACCCTTATTTGCCCGATTATATGGATTTAATCAATATGGTCAAATTATGTTGGTTGTGGCACTCGGGAATCTAGTTACTGTTTTAACCGCTGGTTGGATCTCACAATCCTGGATTCGGTTTCAAATGACTTGGGAAAATAGAAAGCAAATATTATTTGCTATATCTTTTTCAATAATGGCTGCGGTGATGGTAATGGGTGTTGCATTAAATATTTCAGAACGATTAATTGCAACAACGTGGAATTTAACATTTACCAATTATTGTGCGGGAATCACTTTGACTATTGGTATGTTGCTTTATTATATAATTCATGCCGGATTACAATCCGCTATGAAATCTAAATATGTTTTAGTGATTGCAATGCTATTAAGTGTTTTAAACTTTTTTTTCCCATTAGTGTCATACTTTATTTATTCAAACATAAATGGATATATTTTTTCAGTAGGGTTTGCATATATTATTTCTGCAATTGTGGGGTTATTTCTATTTCCCAAATTAGGTGAAATTGCAAATTTAAAAAGAACAAAACTTTCTCAATGGTTAAAATATGGTTTACCACTATCTATATGGCTATCATTACAAGCAGCAATACCTTTTTTGGAAAGACTTTTTATACAATTTTATATGGATGCAGAAATGGTTGGCAGATATAGTGCATTAAGTGAATTAATTACAAAAGGATTTTCTCTGGTTTTATTTCCGCTAACTATGGCAATCCATCCTGTTATGGTTCAATTATGGAATCGTAATAAGCAAAATCAGGCAATAATATTATGGTATCAGATTCTAAAATTACTGGGAATTTCATTCCTTATTTTTAGTTCGGTTTATTTTATAATTAATGCTCAGATTCTCAAAGTCCTGAATCAGTTAATGGGTGCTGACTATAAATATTCTTTAGGCTTATTAACATTATTAGTTGCAGCAGGTTTTCTCTGGCAAGCGAATTTATTATTTCACAAACCACTGGAACTGATAAAAAGAACACATACAATGACATCATTAATGATGATTTCTTTAATAGCAATGAGTATAATAGCACTCATTTTTGTTCCTTTATATGGACTTATTGGTGTAGCAATGTCCACATTTATCGGCGCCCTTTCTTATAGTACAATGAGTTTGGTATACGGAATAATCATAGTTAAGCGCAAAGAAAACAAAATCCAGTGACATTATTATTTGCAACGATATTATTGTTTAGTTTATTTCTGTTTCTTATTTCAGTAGAGCAATCAGTTTATTTTACACCGCTAATGGCCGTATCATTGTGGATCATTTATTTTTCTTTTAATTTGTTAATAAACCAGGATTTCATTTTCTTTTTAAATGGTTCAGTCTTTATTGTTTTTGCTTTAATAAACTTGTCAATTGGGGGTTTCGTTGGATATTATTTTTTTCAAAAATATTGTCCACAACAAAATAAAGCTAAATTGGATATAAAATGGCAAACTGCTATTACCAATTGGCATTATTTAGCACTTCTATCCATTGGATTAACTGGATTAGGGTTAGTGGGTTTGATTGTTTATAGTTACCAAGAGTATCAATTAATGAACAACTTCTTTTCATTAGCTCTACTTCCTCAAGAATTTTCGACAGACCGCTACGGGGGGTCGCAATATTTACCACTTGAATTAAAACTACTCAGTTATATGATTTACCCCAGTGCTCTTTCGGTAGGTGCCTTAACAGGAGGAAAATATTGGTCGGCTAAGGCCAGATTCATCCCGATTGTTCTTGCTCTTGGATATGGAATGATTTATTCCTCTCGTACAGTAGTCATCCTTACTCTCGTTGCCATGATTTCTTCAGACTGGGCAATTCGCGTATTCAATTCTCATTCCCAGGATCATAAAAACAATATAAAAACATTGTTCCTTACAGGTCTGAGTTTTTCGATTCTTCTACCTGCAATTTTTATTGCATTACAATGGTTGCGTCAAGGTGTGGATTCTGAATTTATAATGAATGAAATGTTACAAATCGCTAGAAGTTCAATGACAGGGTCTCTTTCAGCTTTTACACAATGGTTTCACCATTATGATGGATTAGAATTTGGATGGGGAAGGCATACATTCGCCGGGCCATTTGAATTGTTAGGGATCAGCAATAGAGTACAAGGATTTTTCCTAGAATTCTCTGAAGTTGGGATTACTCATATTAATATATATACCGCATTTAGAGGGTTATTGCAAGATTTTGGTTTTGCTGGTTCTGCATTTTTTTTATTTATAATTGGTTTAGTGTCTTCCCTGTTATATTATCATGTTAAAAATGGTTCTGTGATCGCTATTCCATTACTAGCAATTTGTAATGGGTGGGTAATTTTTAGCCCTTTTATTAGTTTATTTGTCAATAATAGTATTGTGACTGGATACTTTTTATTTTTTGCGATTTCATACTTACCGGTACGCCCTTTGAATCGTTTTCAATTTCTAAAAGAAGATCTGGCCTATGGATAGTAAAATACTAATTATTACAGTCAATTATGGTTCGCCCGATATGACACTTCAATTATTAAAATCCTTACCCTCTGATAATAATTTATGTATTTGGGTAGAAGACAACCAGTCATCTGAAAATTCAAAAAGAATTTTATCCAATGCGCAGGGTAAAACGGATCAAAACATTTCACTTTACTTTCATAACAATAATTGGTTCTACTGGGGAGCATTTTATCAAGCTTATCAACGATTAATTAGTAGTGAGAATCCATTCCCCAAATGGATAGTAATATGTAATAATGATATAATCTTTGATGGGAATTTTTTAAATGAATTAGAAAAGATTGACTCACAATCCTGTCACATTCTTGCACCTGCTATCGTTTCGCACACTACGAAAAAAAATTTAAATCCATTTTTCCAGACCCCGCTTAGTTTTATTGATAAAGCCTATTACCGCCTGCTATATTTTCATCCAATGTTTGGTCGGGTTATTCAAATGTTCGGTAAAAAGTTGAACCAAGGTATAAAAAAAATATCACCACTCTTAAAATATCCAAATACTATCTACGCACCCCATGGTGCATGTATCATATTTTCACCAGAATTTTTTAAAAAAGGAGGTTATATAGATACGGGATTTAAAATGTTTGGAGAGGAACTTTCCACAGCGGAGATTGCAAAAAAAATTGGTGCTAAGATTTATTATCAACCCCAATTGAAGGTCACCCATAACGATCATTTTTCTACGAATAACCTATCTTGGGATCAACTGTATTCAATTTCGAAAGAAACCTACTTTTACCTTAAGAATCGATATCAATTCTGATGAAAACAATAATAATTGCCATTCCTGCCTTTAATGAAGAAGAGCATATTGAAGAATGTTTAAAAAGTGTAATGAATTTTGATATCCCAAAAAATATTATTCATGAAATTTGGATTTGGGATGGCGAAAGTACAGATAATACAATCAATATAGTCAAATCTATAGAAAGGAAGTCAAAATTTGTTCGATTAATGAAAAACCCGTATAAAACTCAGGCCCATGCAATGAACTTAACAATAAAAAAAGCCAAAGCAGATTGGATCATGCGGTTAGACGCCCACTCTATTTATCCTAAAAACTATTTAATTGACATATATGAAACTGCAATTAAAACAGATGCTGGTAATGTAGGTGGTATTTGGGAAATACAAAAAAGAAGTAATCAATTACTTGATTTACTCGCTTATTGCTTAATTACGCATTCTTTCGGAGTTGGGAATTCACATTTTCGTTCCGGAGTAAAATCAGGTCTAGTAGATACAGTTCCTTTTGGGTTTTACAATACAAAAATATTTAAAAGGGTTGGTTATTTTGATGAAAGGTTAATTCGTGCTCAGGACTATGAGTTTAATCAACGTTTAATTCATCATGGATTTAAGATATGGTTAAATCCAAGAATAAAAATAAAGTATTTTCCGAAAAATAATGTAATACAACTATTAAAAAAATATTTCTTACTTGAGGCCCCCTATAACGCTTATATGTGGTATCTCGCACCATATACATTTTCTTTACGTCATAGCATTACGAGTTGTTTTACTCTAGGTATCATCTTTGGAGCTGTACTTTCTTTTTTTTCTACCATAATCTTAAAACTATATTTAGCTGTTTTAATTTTGTATGCAGGTTTGAGTTTTGGATCGTCAATACAATTGGTCCGTTTACATAAAAAAATTATTTTATTAATTTTGATGCCAATAACATTTTTTTTATTTCATTTTGGCCATGGGTCAGGAGTGCTCTGGGGACTTATTCTTCTCGCAATTAGGCGTTCGCCAATTCAAAAACTGCTATAATTAATTTAATGGCTAAAAGAAATAGGTTACATAAAACTTGGGTACTGATGATTTGTGTTATCTGTGTGGCCACACCTCGTTTTAATCGAAATCAATTTTTTATAAAAAGGCCATTAGCTGATATGGAAATTCATACGTCAATGGTTGACTATTTTCGAACAGGACATATAAATGAGATTTTACTTTCTGAAAACTCTATAGCTGCAAATTGGCGCCCACTATTTCCCTTGATAGCGTCGTTTTTACCTTTTGCTCCAATTACGTCAATGAGCCTTTTAGGTATTTTATCTATTTGTCTTTCAGTGCTTCTACTGAAGTTAACCATGATGAGAATAGGTGTAAGAACGAAATATATATACAATGCCCTCTTTCTTTATATATTTTCTTTTCCTGTTTTCTATTACACGACTATCGGTTATGTAGACCCCGGTTTAATCCTGATGCTTACCACAGGGATTTATTTAATAATTAGTGAGAAGTATATATTATTCTTAGCATGTTTGGGGTTAGGTGTATTTATGAAAGAAGGCATTATTGTCTTATTGCCATTTTTCTGGTTATATATTTTTTATAAAAAAATACCAAAGTTGATGAATATCCTTTGGGTATCTATGTCATTACTTGTTTGTGTTGTTATGTCAATAATAACACGAATAGTATCAATAAATGTTTCTTCTGGACATGAGTTGTTTTGGTCGACCTCTACTGAAATGTTGATTTATAATCTAAATCGAATGAACAGTTGGATGAGTTTTATTTTGGTTATGGGTATACCCTTATTGTTGTTACTCAAAAATCAAAAGATATTAATAAAGATAATAAAAAAAAATATGTTGGTTATACCATTAATTTCCGGGATTGTTATGGCAGTTATCACGTATGGTTTCGCTTTCATTTCCACTGTGGCAGATGGAAGAACATTATGGGCTACCTATCCATTTATTTTTCTAATTATTGCATTGATTTTTGAGGAAAAAAGTTTTGACATATAATCGTGTTCAAGAAGAAAGAAATCACTATAATAAAAAATATAATATAGGCGATTTATCAAACGGGCGTTACGATTACATATTTAACTCAGCACATATCAAGATTATTGAATGGATAGAAGAGATAGTAAAAGAGAATCGATCAATAAAGATTTTAGATATTGGCTGTGGGGATGGACGACGAACCAGGTTCCTTGGTAAGTACCCAAATGTTGAATTAGTCGGTATAGATATTTCTGAGATAGGTATCAAAGTTGCAAACGAATATAAAATTGGACAAAGTACCTATCTATTAATGGATGCTGAGCATATTGTATTTAGTCCTAATTCTTTTGATCTCATAATTGACTATGGATCTTTTTCCAGTCTAAATATGAATTATGTATGGTTAAGCCTAAAAAAGATATTAAAACCTAATGGTTCAATTATAGGGATTGAAACTTTAGGCCATAATCCAATTTTTAATTTTAAACGACTAATAAATGTAAAACTAAATATTCGTACAAATAATGCAATCAAACGAATTATAAAAATTAAACAATTGTTTAAATGGTCAAATGAATTTAATAATTTTAAATATCAATCATTTGGATTAATTACTCCAATTTTAACGCCATTAGGATTGATAATTCCGGAAAGTCGTATATTAAAGAAATTGATTTCAGCTACAGACTTTGTAGAGAAATTCATTTTGTTACGATTAAAATTTTGTAGAAAATATTGTTTTAAGATTGTATTCCACTATCAAGGATTTAAATAGGCAGAAAATTATGAATGTACCCTTTTTTAATTATCAAGACCTTTATCTAAAAGATAAAATAATTGTAGACCAAGCTATAGAATCTGTAATGAATAAAGGTGCATTTATTTTGCAGAAAGAATTGGCTGATTTCGAGAAATATCTTGCGCATTATACCGGCGCTAAATTTGCACTAGGGGTTGCCAATGGCACAGACGCTTTGTGGTTAGCCATGATGGCGTGTGGTTTAAAGCCAGGTGACGAAGTATTAATGCCAAGCCACACATATGTTGCTACACCTGCCGCAGCTAATTTTATTGGGTTAAACCCTATTTTGGTTGATTGTAATGATGATCATCTGATGTGTATAGATGATATGAAAGAAAAGATTTCACCCAAGACTAGAGCAATTATACCAGTTCAGTTAAATGGTCGAACACTCAATATGGCTGAATTATTATCAATTGCTGATCAGAATAGTTTATTGGTTATTGAAGATGCAGCTCAAGGATTAGGATCAAAATATAATGGCCAAATGGCCGGAACATTTGGGTTAGCTGGAACCTATAGCTTTTATCCTGCAAAAACATTGGGTTGCTTTGGTGATGGGGGTGCAATCGTAACGAATGATGAATTATTATTCAATAAATTATATGAACTTAGAGATCATGGTCGTAATAAAAGCGGAGAATATCAACGTTGGGGACTTAATTCTCGTTTAGACAATTTACAAGCAGCAATTTTATTAGGGAAAATCAAAGTATTAAAACAAGAAATAAAAAGACGACGGGAAATTGCTGAAAAATACCATATATTTCTATCAATAATTCCTGATTTATGCTTGCCACCTGACCCATCGAGTTCAGAAAATCATTTTGATACATACCAAAATTATGAAATTGAATGTGGCGATAGAGACAATTTAAAATCATTTTTATCCTCAAAAGGAATTGGAACGATAATTCAATGGGGAGGGCAAGCTGTTCATCAAATTAAAGCGCTAGGTTTATATAATAATCTTCCTAAAACAGATAGATTATTTAATAAATGTTTGTTGTTACCCATGAATACTACCTTAACAAGTTTTCAAGTGGATTATGTAATAGAGTCAATTAAAGAGTTTTATAAATGAAAACATTAGCTAATAACACTTTGAGCCCATATGACAACCCTGATCAGTTCAATAAACCGATAGAAATACCAATAGATGAAGCTGACGAATATTTCGATGCCTTAAAATCCATGAAAAAAATTCGTATGGTTGAAGAAATTATTTCAGACAACGTAAAAAGTGGCGTCATTAAATGTCCATGTCACCTTTCCAATGGTCAGGAAGCAATACCAGTGAGTGTATCGAAATATATCAAGAAAACAGATTATATTTTTGGTAACCACCGTTCTCACGGACATTATTTAGCTTGTGGTGGCAGTGCCTATGAATTATTTGCCGAAGTATTGGGGAAAGTTACGGGATGCGCTAAAGGAATGGGCGGGTCTATGCACCTTTGTTCACCCGAAAATGGATTTATGGGATCAGTTCCCATCGTAGCTGGGACAATTTCTCTTGCTGTTGGCGCTGCCCTTGCCTCAAAGAACAATCAGGCTGGTGCTGTGGCGGTTTCGTATTTTGGAGATGGTGCAACTGAAGAAGGAGCTTTCCATGAATCACTTAATTTTGCCGCAAAATTTGAATTACCCATTTTATTTGTCTGTGAAAACAACCTATTCTCAAGTCATTTACATATTTTAGAAAGACAGCCGAAAACCGCTACATCAAGATTTGCTATTGCAAATGATATCAAAGTCTTTATTGAAGATGGGAATGATCTTGTTGCGTTAAGTAAAATTTTGACTACTATCATTCCTGAAATTCGAAAAAATAACCAACCAATGTTTTTGGAAGCAGTTACGTATAGACATAAGGGTCACGTGGGACATGATGAAAATATTGATGTTGGTCTGCATAGATCAACAGATTTGGAAAAATGGAAAAAACGAGATCCAATTAAGCGAACTTTGAAAGGCCTTTCAAAATTGAATCCGATTTACCTAGAGCGTTACCATAATTTTAAAAAAATATTAAATAAAGACTTAATTGATAGTTGGAAACGTGCAATGGCCGATCCTTTTCCTAATCAAAAACAGTTATTAAATACCGTTTATTATAATGACAATAATTAAATCAATTACCTATGCGGAGGCTATATACGAAGCATATGATTATTTATTAAATAATTATTCAGATTTTATTGTTATGGGGCAAGGACTTTGGTCTCCATGGTATGTTGGGGATACAATGAATGGTTTAGATAAAAAGTATGGTAAAAATAGAGTGATAGATTCGCCAGTGTCTGAAAATGCCACAACCGGTGCAGCTTTAGGTGCGGCTATAGCAGGTTTACGCCCAATGGTTGTCCATCCCAGAATGGATTTCATGATATTAGCCACCGATGCGATCGTTAATCAGTCAGCAAAATGGCAATCAATGTTAGGAGGCAATAAAAAATTACCTCTAACAATTAGAAGCATTATAAATAGGGGTGGTGAACAAGGTGCTCAGCATTCACAAGCATTGCATTCATGGTATGCTCATATTCCAGGTTTAAGGGTAGTTATGCCTTATAGCCCTTTGGATGCTAGAGATTTATTAATTTCCAGTGTTTTATCTGAAGACCCAGTACTTTATATAGATGATCGTTGGTGTTATGAGTTTAAAGAAGACTATGTAGAAATTAGTGAACTGGCATTAGAAAAATTGAAACCTAAAAAAATAAGAAATGGTTCAGATATAACATTAGTTGGATCAGGTTATTCAACGGAAATTTGTGTGCAATTGGGAGTAAAACTCGCAGATAATAACTTGAACGCTGACATTTTTGACCTAAGAGTTATCAATCCACTCAATTTATCCACTATTATAGAATCAGTGAAAAATACAGGAAAACTTTTTGTTTTAGATGGAGGCTGGAAAAACTGTGGATTAGCAGGAGAAGTCATCGCTTCGGTGAGCGAAAAAATTGATTCTCAATATATAACTTACAATCGATTTACTATCTTAAATTCCCCCGCTCCGTCAAGTTATAAACTCGAAAAAACCTATTATCATAATATTAATGAGATATACAATAATATTATGAAAAAAATCCTATAATCGAAGGGTAAAATTTTCAATAATTTGATTAAATTTTTTTTTGATTATGTTTTTGCATTTATATTGTTGATTCTTTTATCACCAATTGCAATTATTTGTTCCTTTTTTATTTGGAAGCAAGATTATTCTAACCCCTTTTATATTGCACCCAGAGTAGGAAAAAAAGGATCTATTTTTTATATAATTAAGTTTCGGACAATGGTTATAAATGCGGACAAATCAGGCGTCGACTCAACTTCAATTAATGATAGCAGGATTACTAAGCTTGGGTCAATATTGAGAAAATATAAAATTGATGAAATACCTAATTTATTGAATATTCTAAAAGGTGAGATGAGCTTTGTTGGTCCACGGCCAAATGTAAAGCGAGAAACCGATTTATATTCCCAAGAGGAAATTCAATTACTTTCAGTTAAACCGGGGATTACAGATTTTGCTTCTATAGTATTTTCTGATGAAGGAGAGATCTTAAAAAATAGCAAAGATCCAGATCTAGATTATAATCAATTGATTCGGCCTTGGAAAAGTCGTCTTGGAATTTATTATGTTAATCATCATCATTTAGTATCAGATTTATATATTATTTATCTTACGCTTTTTTCTTTTTTCTCACGAAAAAATACATTATTGAATATTCATAAATACTTTTCAAAAAAAAATGTTTCCTTTAATTTGAAAGAAATTGTTAAAAGAGATTCTATTTTGAGACCTTACCCACCTCCTGGAATGACAAAAATTGTTCAATCTCGTGTGTGACAAATAACACATTGATTATCCGTCTTCTTAACTTAAAATCTAATAAATAGATGATACTATTTAAATCATATGAGTAAACGTAGTCAAAAAACTAGAGGTCGGAGCAAATTTATTCTCTTTGATTCAGGCCTGATTGTGGTTTCAATTTTATTGGCCTTTCTTTTAAGGTTCGATTTTCTTTTACATGAACAGACATTCCAATTGCTTCTAAATTTTATACCAATTGTTTTATTTGTAAAATTATTCTCGTTTTGGTTATTTGGGATGTATCGTGGTATGTGGCGATATACTAGCATGTCAGATATAATAAATATTATTAAAGCATCTTCTTTGGGTACGTTGGGCGCGATATCGTTGTTTGCCTTAATTTATGGTTTTACAGGATTTTCAAAATCAATTTTATTGATTGATTATGCACTTTGTACAATTTTCTTAGGTATTAGTAGAGCTAGTATTAGGCTGTATTTTTCTAATAGTCTCCAATCCCGAAAAATATTATCAAAAAATTATATATCGAAAAGACCTAAAAGAATAATTATGATTGGTGGGGGTGGTAGTTCTGAAAAGATGATCCGTGAAATTCGTGATAATAGAGATCTAAATTATGTAGTCGTGGCAATTATGGATGATGATGGATCAAAAATTGGTGCAACTATTCATGGTGTGCCTATTATGGGTAGTATTGATGATTTGCCTGAAATAAAAATACCATATGATGAAATTGTAATTTGTATACCTGCGGCGTCCAATGTTGAAATGAGACGAATTATAGCATTATGCAAGACAACAGGAAAAGACTATCGTACAGTACCCACATTTTCCGAATTAATTGGTGGAAGAGTTTCTATGCGTTCTATTCGCGAAGTTTCAATGGTAGACCTCTTAGGAAGGAAAGAAGTTCAACTTGATCATTCTTCTATTTCCCATTATATCTATGGGAAAAAAGTATTAGTAACGGGTGCTGGTGGATCTATAGGTTCAGAATTAGTTCGCAATTGCCTAACATTTGACCCGGATCTGTTGGTGCTTCTAGATCAAAGTGAACATAATCTATTTAATATTGAACGGGAATGTGAGCAAAATCAACATCCAATTGCATTTCAGCCAATTCTTGGCGATATCAGAGATAAAACATTTCTTCATCGTGTATTTTCATCTTTTAAACCAGATGTTGTTTTTCATGCTGCTGCCTATAAGCATGTACCTATGCAAGAAAAACATCCTTGGGAAGCCATATTAACCAATATTCAGGGGACTCTTAACTTAATGGATGCATCTGAGGATTATGGCGTAAACCGTTTTGTATTGGTTTCTACTGATAAAGCTGTTAATCCTACTAATATAATGGGTGCAACTAAACGCGTTGCAGAGAAATTAATTCAAAGTAAAGCTATTGATTCAAAAGTAAAGTATATGGCTGTTAGATTTGGAAATGTTATTGGGAGCTCCGGTAGTGTTATACCTACTTTTCAAAAGCAGATAAGAAATGGCGGACCTGTCACTATAACGAATCCAAAAATGCAACGATATTTTATGTCTATTTCAGAAGCAGCCCAGCTAATTCTGCAGGCAGGTGCTATGGGTCTTGGAGGTGAGGTATATGTATTGGATATGGGCAATCCGGTAAATATTAAGGATATTGCTTTTGAATTAATTCGTTTGAGTGGTCTAGAACCAGAAAAAGATATTTCTATTGAATATATTGGATCACGTCCAGGAGAAAAATTATTTGAAGAACTAAAAACCAAAGATGAAAATATTATTGATACTGGCCATGAGAAAATATTAATGATGAAAAATGGAAATGGGGTTAATTGGAATTATTTGCTTGATCAGGTTTCCCAAATTACCGATGCTGCTAAATCATATAATATTGATAAAGTCACTGAGGCGCTGAAAAAATTTATCCCTGAATATATTCCCTCATATTCCGATAATGATTCAAATTGGATTTCAATCATGGATAAAAAAATTATTGCAGATAATAATTAAATATTATTCTATTCACTTAAAACAGGACTCAAATATTATTATTTGGGTTTTTTTATTTTTATTACAACCTAATTTTGCATCCAGCAATCTTGTACCCGTACAATCTAGTGTAAATATGGCTTTACCAAGTAAACAGCTTCCTTTTTGGCATAGGTCAAACAAGATGGGCGCTTTGGCCATAAACCAATTATTATCTTTTTCATCTTTTAGTGATACCGATTCATTATTTGGGTATGGGATATCTACAGTTTATTACCCTTCTATAGCAAAACACTCATTCATACAAGTCGGATTTTTAAGAAAAAGGATGTACAACTATGAACTCAAAGTGGGACGTTGGGAAAAACAAGTAACAAGCGAATCAAACTTATCCGCAGGGTCATTAATTAGGGGAAATAATGCAATACCAATTCCGCAAATAACTATTAGGTTTCCATCTTATAAAAAATTTCAAATATTTAACCATGATTTTTGGATCAAAGGTGGTTTCTCACATGGTTGGTTTTCTAAAGGAGAATATGTGCAAGCACCCTTTCTCCATGAGAAATATTTATACGTTAAAAAAGATTTAAGTAACCAATCAACCTTTGCCGTTGGGCTCGTCCATGAGGCTATGTGGGGCGGCGAAACAAAAGCTCATGGATTGCAACCTCAATCATTTTCTGATTATTTGCGTATTATTTTTGCCAGATCTGCATCTAGCAGTGGATTTATAGGAGAACAAGTCAATGTTCTCGGTAATCACTTGGGGATTTGGGATTTAGCCTATACAAAAAAGGGGAAAACAAATGACTTGAAACTGTATTTTCAGCACCCCTTTGAGGATAAAAGTGGTGCATATCAATATTTCTTTGATGAATTAAAAGAAAGAAAAATACCAGTAAATAGTTTTGATGGACTTTTTGGAATTGAAATTTTTAATAAAACTTTTGGTTTCTTCAAACAATTTCTGTTTGAGTATTTGACTACAATGTATCAAAGTGGACCTCAAGCAGCAACAGATTCAACTTATGGTATGGATAATTATTATAATCATTATATTTACCGATCAGGTTGGACTTACAAAAATAGAATGATAAGTAATCCACTATTTACACTAGGCACTCATCCAGACAATGATTTTGATGGCGCGTATATATTAAATAATCGAGTAAAAAGCTATCATTTTGGTCTAATTGGCAATTTATACAATAATATTAATTACAAAATATTAATGAACTATTCAAAAAATTATGGTACTTATGGTGATCAAAGTAGATATAGGACTCAGAATATTCCGTATTATTTCAATAGGGGAATAAAACAAATATCTGCTTTAGCTCAACTGGATTTTGTGGATGTCTGGAAGAATATTAATATTAAAGTTTCTTATGCCATAGATAGGGGGCAACTTTTGGAGGATACCGAAAGTTTCCTTTTATCCATAACTTATATTTTTTCAAGCCTTTCTCCTTCACAATGATGAAATAATTGCTTTAAATTTGGTACTGTTATGGTGAACAAAAATTCCCGAAAAGTAAATCAATGAATGTCCGAACTTTGGACATTAATTTTTTCCAAAAATTTAATTACAAATGCACCTTACAAGGTGCATTTTTTGTTTATGAAAGGAGCCAATTCTGAATGAGCGTAATTCAGCAAATTGTTGTATTACAACAAATTGATTCACAGCTTCAGGATATCGCTGAACTACTAGGCGATTTGCCCGGGAAAGTGAATGAGTTGAAAGAGGAAGAATCCGCATTAATACAATCTGTTCAAGATGGTAAATCCAAAATAAAAGAATTAGAACTAGAATTAAATAAATTAGATGGCCAAATGACAGATTATAAATCTAAAATCGACAAATATAAAGATCAGCTTTTTCTGGTAAAGAACAATAAGCAATATGATGCTCTTCAAAATGAGATTGATCATCTTAAGAGCGAACTGGACGAAATTGAAATTCAATGTTTGGAATTTACTGAAGAAAATGAGGTTCTGGAAAAGCGCATCAATTCTGAGGAAGAAAATTTAGAGTCATTAAGTAAAAACCTAGTTGAGCGAAGAGAAAAACTTGAAAAATTGATTAATGATTCTTCTGAAGAAAAATTGAAATTAGAATCAGAAAGAGATAAAAAGCGCACTAGTATTGATGGCCTAACTCTTTCACGATATGATCGAATCCAAAAAGCTCGGAAAGGATTATCTGTTGTATCAATCGAAGGGTCAGGCTGTGGTGGTTGTGGTGCCTTTATTCCACCGCAAATTGTTTCTGAAGTAAGGGCGAAAAAAGGGACACAGACTTGTGACAGCTGCAGCAGATTTCTTTATTGGGAATCTCCATAGCGATTTCTCAAATTATTTGTAATTTTAAACGGATTATTGAAAATAGAGTCGATCGGATAGTTACTCTTAGTCCGCTGTTTGCGAAATAAAGAGAGGAAAGTCCGAGCACCGCAGGACAGGATGCCTCCTAACGGGGGGAGTTGCCATAGGCAACATGGAAAGTGCAACAGAAAATATACCGCTCTGCATTTAGCTGAGTAAGGGTGAAATGGTGGTTTAAGAGACCACCAGGTCTTGTTGTAAAATAAGATGCTTGCAAACCCCATCCGGTGCAAGATCAAGTAAACCCCGAGATATGGTCCGTGTCATTTTAGGGCAGGGTTGATTGCGTGATCCAATTAGAAATAATTGGACCAGATGAATGACTATCAATTACAGAACTCGGCTTATAGATCGACTCTATTTTCAATAATCAATTAGAAACATTAATATTAAAAACCAACTAAATAAACACTGATGTTCCACAGTAAAATTACAGGCATGGGATTTCATGTCCCTGATCAAGTGATCACGAATCATGATCTTGCCCATCAGATTGATACATCTGATGAGTGGATTGAAACACGTTCAGGAATTAAGGAAAGAAGGTGGGCTTCTGAAGATGTTACTACATTTGACCTTGCCCATCAAGCCTCGATGAATGCGATATCAAATGCAAATATTGATCCTGAGGAAATTGATATGATTATAGTTGGTACCCTCTCTTCTGATTATTTTTTCCCTGGAGTTAGTGCACAACTTCAAGATAGCCTAAATTTAAACACTATAGGTGCTTTTGATATAAAAGCAGCTTGCTCTGCTTTTATCTATAGTATATCTATTGCAGATCAATTTATCAAAACAGGAATGGCAAAAAAAATATTAGTTGTGGGCGCTGAAGCTCAGACAAAACTAATTGATAAATCTACAAAAGGTAGAGATGTTGCTGTACTTTTTGGAGATGGAGCTGGTGCTGCAATTCTCCAGCGAAGTGATAATAATAATTGTATTCTCTCAACGCATCTTCATTGTGAAGGTAAACATATAAAAAATCTTTGGATGCAAGCTCCTGGTACTAGTCCCGGTAGTTGGTTTGAAAATCAATCTTTTGATGAAGATCGTTTTACACCACATATGAATGGTCGTGAAGTATTCCGTAATGCAGTTAAACGATTTCCTCAAGTAATAAACGAAGCATTAATTTCCAATAAATTAACTATTAATGATATTAAACTGATTATTCCTCATCAAGCTAACTTGCGGATAAGTCAAGCTGTGGCAAAAAATATGGGAGTAGATATGAATGTTATTTATAGCAATATACATAAATATGGAAATACGACTGCTGCATCCATCCCGATTGCTTTATCAGAAGCTCTGGAAGAGGGACGCATTAAAAAGGGAGACAACATTATTTTAGCTGCTTTTGGAGCTGGATATACATGGGCATCAGCGGCAATTCGGTGGTAAAGTTTTCTTAGTTAATAATTAATTGAATCCAAATATAAATAGAAAAATGACAAAATTATTTTCTAGCGTAATAGCAATGCAAGCACCAACAGAAGTAATTTAGGTTTTTGCTGGTTATAGCGATGTTATGGAATACAATCTTGAACGCTTTTAGAAAGATGCAATAATTTTAGAGATTAGTGAAAGTACCAGTGAAATTCAAAATTTGATTATTTCAAAAGATATAATTAGAACAATTAAAGGGCTCTGATGGTTAGAATCCCCAATAAGCCGTCACTATACCAGCAGTTAACCATAATTATTAATGGTTATTGGAGGCAAATAACCATTTTAGTTATTGTAATTACTCTCCTCTCATTATTCTTCCCGAGAGGAGAAGCGTTACAATATTCATACCAATTGAATGATGTTGCAAGAGAAGAGGTGGTGGCACCATTTAACTTTCCAATTTTAAAAACAGAAGATGAACTTCAGAATGATCTAAACGAAGCAATTCAATCAGAGCCTTTCCTTTTTTTACGTTCACAGGATGTTGTTAGTACTCAAATTTCAATCATTGAGGATTATTTTGATTTAGTAAAAAGAATTCAATTTAGTAATAAAAAACTGGCAGCTGCGAAAGATACGCTGTACAGAAATAGGTTTTCTGATCAATATGAAATATCACGAATGGCGGTTCAATCGGATAGTATAGCCTTGGCCGTCCTAATGAATAGGATTCAACAAGATTTTGTATTTGCATCGAATGACGATAAATGGAATGCTATTTTTCTTAAAGATCCAATCGATGAATCGAATATAGATCTAGATGCACTAAAAAATCAAATTATCCAAATATGTAGGAATAGATGGGCTGAAGGAATTTATGATATTGCAATATCAGAAATCCTAAGTAACCAAGTTTCGGTCTTTATTATTCGTGATGAGGCGCCAGAATTAACCGATACTAAAATGTATAATGATCTTCAAAATGCATGGACAAAAGCACGTGTAGAAGTAACAAATAAATTTCCAGAGATTATTGATGTCCGTCGAAACTTGGGATATTCACTAGTTGTTGAATTCATGAAACCTAATTTGGTTTTTGATCGGGAAACTACTGAAAGGCGGCAACAAGCCCGCCAAGATCGTGTGCCAAGGAATAAAGGGATAATTCTAAAGAATGAACGAATTGTAGATGCAAATACGCGTATGACAGATACTGACCTTCAAAAACTACATTCCCTTTCAGTGGCTATTGATACTAAATCAATGGAAGAGCAAGGACTAGATGTTGTCTTGGCCTACATGGGACGCATTCTTGTTATTGGTATTATAGTATCATTTTTCTTCACCTTTTTGCTTACCTATCGCACAAAGGTATTTGAGGACTGGAAAATGGTCCTTCTCATCGGGCTTATCTTTTCAATTGAAGTGGGCCTAGCTTATTTATTCACGCAAAACCTGGATTTATCTGAGTATTTGATTCCAATGACAGTAGCAGCCATGGTGCTGACGATAATGTTTGATGCTCGCATTGGATTCATGGGTAGTATATCTATTATTCTATTGGTTGGCATCCTTATTGGGAATAATGTAGAATTCATGGTCACCGCCATGTTTACCTCTTCAGTTGGAATATATTCAGTACGTCAACTTCGTCGCCGGAGTCAACTCTTCACTGCGATTTTTGCATTATTGGCTAGCAGCGCACTTGTTATTCTTGGACAAGGTTTATTCAAAGGGCATTCCTGGGTATTAATGGGATACGATATGATGAATCTATCAGTTGTCGCGGTTTTATCCCCTATTGTGACCTATGGATTAATTGGTTTGCTTGAAGTTTCTTTTGGTATAACTACAAACTTGACCTTGATTGAATTATTAGATTTCCAACATCCACTATTAAAAAGATTACAACAAGAAGCTAATGGCACTTTCAACCATAGTATTGTTGTTGGAAATTTGGCTGAGGCTTGTGCTGATGCTATTGGTGCAAATTCACTTCTTTGCCGCGTTGGCGCTTATTATCATGACCTTGGAAAAATGGTTCGTCCAGAATATTATATTGAGAACCAATATACCGGTGAAAATCGACATGATACACTTACACCTGTCATGAGTGCAAAGATTATCAAAAACCATGTAACTGAAGGGCTTAATCTGGCCAAAGAATATGGACTCCCAACTATAGTAAGTGATTTTATTCCCATGCATCATGGCACAACTCGAGTTGAGTATTTTTACCGCAAAGCACTAGAAGATGACATTAAAGTAGAAGAGAATCAATTTCAATACCCTGGGCCAAAACCTAATACTAAAGAAACTGGTATTTTAATGATCTGCGAAGCAGTAGAAGCGGCTGTTCGTTCTATAAAGGAACCGGATATTATGAAAATTGAAGAAATGATTGATAAAATTATTAACATGCGTCTTACTGCAGGCCAACTATCCGAATGCCCTATCACCATAGATGAATTAACACGAATCAAAGGGAAAATGGATGGTACAACGGGATTACTTCCTGTCCTTCGCGGTATTTATCATATACGAATTGAATATCCTGATGATAAGAACATAGACAATATTAAGTCTGCCCAATTGTGATCAAAATTAAAGTGGAAACAGATCCTGAATTAAATCCACCTAATGATAAAACTGTTTCAATTATTATAACACAACTCTTTGAATCTAAAGGAATACATAATGGCGATCTTTTATTTATTTTTGGTAATGATGAACTATTAAACGGTCTGAAAAAAGAATTTTTTAATCAAAACCATTTCACCGATGTAATTGCCTTTAGAATGAATGATTATGCACAAGAGAATGTAGAAGGTGAAGTGTATATAAGTTTACCGAGGGTTGAAGAAAATGCAAAAAAATTCAATCAACCATTTCATAAAGAGTTAGGTCGATTAATCATTCATGGAGGATTGCATTTATTGGGCTATGAAGATAAAACAGATGAAGAAAAGGCAGAGATGACCAGACAAGAAAACCAATATTTGGATCAATTAAATTGGAATCAATTATATGGGTGAGGTTGGCAATCAATTTGAAGAGCTTGTAAAAATAGTCTCTGAACTTCGTGCTCCCGATGGATGTCCATGGGATCGCGAACAGACCAATCAATCATTGTTGCCTTACTTTATCGAAGAAGCTTATGAATTAATTGAAAGTGTTGATGAAAAAAACTGGGAAAATGTAAAAGAAGAATTAGGAGACCTTCTTCTCCATGTGGTTTTTCAGGGTTCCATTGCGGAACAAGATGGAAAATTTAAGTTGGTAGAATCTCTTTCAACAGTAAATGAAAAATTAATTAGGCGGCATCCACATGTGTTTGGTGATGCAAAGGCAGACGAGGCTTTTCATGCAAAACAGAATTGGGAAGTAGCAAAACATAAAGAAAAAGGGAGAGACTCTCGATTGGATGGTGTTCCAATAAATTTACCTGCATTGGTGCGTGCCCAGCGCCTTCAACAAAAGGCTAGTTATGCTGGGTTTGATTGGGATAAAGTAGAGCAAGTTTGGGAAAAGATTCATGAAGAAATTTTAGAATTAAAAGAAGCTCAGTTAAGTAATAATAAAAAGCACATAGAAGAAGAGATAGGTGATGTGATTTTTGCCTTGGTAAATCTGGCTCGATTCTTAGACATTCCGGCTGAAAATTCATTGAGAAAAACGAATAAAAAGTTTATAAACCGATTTAAAAAAGTAGAAGAAGGAATCAAAGAGCAAGGAAAAGAAATAGATGATGCCACTTTAGAAGAAATGGATGCAATTTGGAATGAAGCAAAACGTAATGAATAAAAAAAGAATAATTTTATTATCAATATTGATTACATCATTAATGCAAGGGCAAGACTGGGCAAACTTGGAGAGATATAAGGCTGATAACAAAAAACTTGGTTCTCCAAAGCAACATGAAAAAAGAGTCGTTTTTATGGGAAATTCCATCACTGAAAGTTGGTCAAATTTTTTGCCAGAATTTTTTCAAAATAGCTCTTATATAAATCGTGGAATCAGTGGACAGACCACACCGCAAATGTTGATTCGTTTCCGGTCAGATGTCATTGAGCTTAAACCTAGAGTGGTAGTAATCTTAGCCGGAATTAATGATATTGCAGAAAATACTGGGCCATCGAGTGTAGAAATGATTTCAGGTAATATTATTTCTATGGCCGAACTGGCGAGCAGTAACAGGATTAAAGTTATTATATCATCAATCTTACCTGCCAAGAATTTTCCTTGGAAGCCTTCAATTAATCCACCCCCTATAGTATTGGCTGTAAATGAATTAATTAAATCCTATGCGAAAAAAAATAATATAAGCTATGTTGATTATTATTCGTCGATGGTTGATAACCAGAAAGGATTGATAAAAGAATACGGTGTAGATAGCGTTCATCCAAATAAGGTTGGTTATGAGGTCATGGCAGGTCTG
>Ga0315338_1000299_pt1 | contig 141159 bp, 98 predicted proteins | sample ASW8metaG_FD_204518 | JGI IMG/M metagenome (GOLD analysis project Ga0315338, IMG submission 204518) | Ammonia-oxidizing marine archaeal communities from Monterey Bay, California, United States - ASW #8 | ecosystem: Environmental > Aquatic > Marine > Coastal | place: USA: California | collected... | reverse complement strand
CACAGCTCTCGTCGCCAAGCTCTGCTTGCAGCGCCACCAGCGTAGCGTCGGCCTTGAAGTTGGCCTGGTCTTTGACCTTGTAACACTTCAGATGGTCGAACAGCTGGGCTTGTGAGCTTACAGGGTAGCTGCTGAAGGCCAAGACGGCGATCACGCCCAAGGCGGTCACAACTAGACGTTTCATCGAAAACCCCCTTCCCCCGGTCGGGGCGCGGCGGCTACGCTGTGGGAGATGTTCTCGACAGTCACCTCGCAAGTGCTGTGCCAGATGCGCAGCGGCGAAAATGCCCGGTAACTACAGGCGCATGGGTTGTAGTGGGCGGGGGAGTTCGCAGGGGCGGGAAAGGGGTTCGCGAAGGTGGGGAGTTCTCGTCCGACAGTGCGCTCCACGACGGTCAGGCGAGCGATCGATCGATCGCCATGTCCTGACTGGCTGCTGCGCCGCCTCTATGCCGCCCGCATGATCGGGCGCATCATGAGGCCAAGCAGTCGCCTACGAGTTGGCCCCAGGGACATCCTTTACGCCCAGCCAGAGAGTCCTGCTCGGCAGGCCACGTCGACGTCTTGATCGACGGCTCGCCACAGGTACTCCTGATGGCCGCGGATCCTCACGAATACCTCTCGTCCAGAGGCCACGTATCCCCGACCAGCCCGGCACATTAGCGCGCAGCTCTCGGAGTGCTCGACAGCAGCTCCCTTCGGACAAATGTCTTCGTGCACCACGCGATAGCGTGATTAACTTTGTTGAAGAAGCACGAGGAGGGTTCGCGAGATGCCAAGTGCTATTCGTTGTTGCCAGGCAACCACTTGGGCGGGGGGTTGTGTGTTTGTCCTGCTTGTCACGCTCGCCGTGATGCCGCGGGCGAGCTTTGGCGATGCGGGCGATTGTGGGCAGCCCTTAAGCGCCGGCTCGGTGCCGGTGGCAAGCGACTGCCTCTTTATCCTGCAAGCAGCCGTGTCTCTGCTGGCTTGCGAGCCTGAGTGTATTTGTGCTCCCAAGGGAAGCTTACCGCCAACGGCGACGGACGCGTTGCTCTGCCTCGGCAAGGCCACGGGTCAAGACGTGCCGCTCCACTGTCCGTGCGCCTCCTCGACCACGACGACCACGATACCCACCGCCTGCAACACGCTAGTCGCCAAGTGGGGGAGCTTGTGCAAGATCAACACGAGGAGGCAGAAAGGCTGCATCGATCCTGACGGAGCAGGCCCGCTAGGACTCGGCGATGGCCAGTTCTTCGACCCCTGGGGTCTGGCGGTGGACCAGGCCGGTCACGTCTACGTCGCGGACGCCGGGAACGACCGCATGCAGAAGTTCGACGCCGATGGAGGGTTCCTTGCGAAGTGGGGCACGCCGTGCCGGCTGTCGGACGGCTCGCGATGCGCCGACCCGGATGGTTCCGGGCCGTTGGAGGTCGGTGACGGTCAGTTCTCCAGGCCCAGCGGGGTGGCAGTCGATCAAGACGGCAACGTGTACGTGGCCGACGATGGGAACAATCGGGTTCAAAAGTTCGACGCGAGCGGCAACTTCCTGAGCAAGTGGGGAAGTCCGTGCTTCGTCCTGCAGATCGAGGACTGCATCGATCCCGACGGTGAGGGGCCTCTGGAGCCTGGTGACGGGCAATTCGTCGAGGTCAGCGATGTCGCCGTCGATGGCGCCGGGTTCGTCTACGTCCCGGACGGCAGCAATCACCGGATCCAGAAGTTCGACTCGAACGGCGCCTTCATCACCAAGTGGACGGCGGACGGAGGTACTGCGACGCGTCGCTACATTCCGCGCGGAATCGCCGTCGATGGAACGCCCCATGTCTACTCGACCGACGGCCAGCATCAGATCAAGGAGTTCGACGCGAACGGCGTACCACTCGACGAGTGGGGAGGGTTCTGCCGTATCGAAGACGGCGCCGGCTGCGTCGACCCTGACGGTCCCGGGCCGCTCGAGCTCGGTGACGGCCAGCTGTTCCAGTTCAACGGCAAGCTAGCAACGGGTCACGGTAATCAGCTCTACGCCGTTGACGATGGCAATTCGCGCGTACAGAGCTTCGAGACCGACGGAACGTTCCTGGCCAAATGGGGCAGCCAGTGTTGCCTCGAGGACGGCTACGAGTGCATCGATCCGGACGATGAGGGGCCCTTGGACTTCGGTGACGGCCAGTTCTGCAGCCCCACCGGTGTTGCTGCCGCGCCCGGAGCCGTGGTGTACCTTGCCGACGCCGGAAACCAACGAATTCAGAAGTTCGCCTGTCGTTAGGTGGAAGTAGCGGCCGAGGGGCGCCAGCCCCCTCCACCCCGAGTAGCAAGAGCCACTGAGGCAGACGGCAGCAGAGAAAATCTGAGGAGAGCGGCTTAGCCACGAAGATACGGCACGGGGTGTCTCTTAGTTTTCGCGATTGCCTGTCCCAACGATTTCGACGACCTACACTGTTTCCCGTCGAAGTCATTGGGACCAAATCGGGCCGAGGATCTAAGCGACCTGGGTAACCTTGTAGGGATGCGAGCAACAGGCCCAATGCCGCTCAGCTTCGCCGACTCGATCAGGCTGCAGAAGAGCACAGCGACGCGCGTCTCCTCATGGACGCATGCGACCACGGCAGCCTCGCGATGTCGCTGCTGATCGAGGTTAACCCGGCGGGGAGCTAGTCGAGGACTTCGTCACGCCCTCGTAGCGCCTGTCGAAGTACAGCTCGGCCCCGCCGTCGAACTGCCACCTCGCCTGTTCCTCAGCCGGCAACTTCCCCCAGACATCTGGCGTAATTGTCGCGGCCATCCCGACCTTGACGACGATTGGTCGGTGATCGCCCTGCTCGATGCGGCCCGAGAGCATTCGCCGCTCGGCCGGAGTCCAGTCCGGGTCGCGACGGCCGAGGAGTTCGAGCGCCAACCGAGGATTGTCCGGCAGGCGATCCTCGATGACCTGGAGCAACCTCCCCTGCCACTCGGCGCGCGCCTTCTCGTATGCAGCAACGAAGCGTCCGTACACTCCGTCGGGCTCGTCCTCGCTACGTGCGAACCAATCCCGGACCGCTCTCCCACTCGCCCGTCGACGCTGAACGCGTCTACGGACAGTTGATGCCGCCGTAGAGGTACTCCGTGGTGCCGTCGTCGCAGTGGACCTCGAGATCGAGCGCGAGTGTCATGGCTGCCGGTCCCGGCCAACCGAAGACAGCGTTCGCGATGCCCGAGCCGGTGGCCGGCTGGCAGTACGTCGTGGCGAGGACGGCAGTGTTGCCGCCCGAGTTGGTCTGCGACCTCAGGTCGATCGTCTCCTCGAAGCAGGGAACCTTCTGGGTGAGCGTGCAGAGGCCGCAGTCTGCGCCCGGGCACTCGGTGCTGAACGCACTGCAATCGAAGTCGCCGAGGCAGCCGATGACTCCCTTGCCGTTGGCCTGCAGGAAGCCGTCGCAGAACTTGTCCTCGGTCGTCGGGCAAAACCCGTCGGGCCCGCAGACGAGCGAGTCGTCGGCACAGTCGTTCGGCTGGGGCGTCGCACCGGGGCCAATGTTGGCCGTGCAGGTGCCGGCGCCCACCGATGAGCAGTCGAGGTCGGTGTTGCACGGCACCGACGTGTCGCCGCTGCACATCAAGCAGTGGCAGGTTAAACCCGAGAACGGAAACAAGCAGGCGACCTCGGCCGTCAGGGTGGCGGGCTCGTCGGAAAGCTCCAGGTCGTTCGGCTGGCCGGCGCCATTGAGGGTATTGCCGAGGGCGGGTTCGCAGTCGTAGCTGGTCGGTCCGAAGGTCGGATGGAAGCCGTTCTCGTCGCAGTCATCGCCGTGGTCCGGACCGCCTACGCAGGTGCCGCCTTTGCTGCCGTCGTTCGGCGTCGTGTCGTTGTCGCAGATCGGGCAGGGCTGACTCTGGCCACCCTCGTCGGTGTAGAGGACCGCGCGCGTCGCGACGAGCGTGGTGGTGTTGCCGTTGGACAGATCGACCGAGCCGCTCAAGTCATCTACGATGTTCGTCACGCATATCGGAAAGCTCGAGCTGATAAACGCAGCAGGCGGGCCGAGCATCAGCTCGCATTCGTTGCCGGCGCCGCAGTCGTCGACGTCCACGCTGAACGGCTCGTCGCACTCGATGTGGTTGTTCGGCGACTCGCAGCGGCAGTTGCCCTTCGAGCAGTTCGCATCGACGTCGCAAACGCCGTCGCCGCCGCAGTCGAGCGTGACGCTGGCCTGGAAGTCGCCGACGTCGCCCCCATGACCACCGCCGGCGAAGCCACGGTCGTGTCGGGTCTTGCTGATCCGCCCTGCTGGCAGGGAGCCGCCGACGATGGGGCCGCCGTCGTTGGTGACCGAGTTCGGGATGATTGTCACGTCGGCGTCGCCCGGCAGCTCGCCGGAGTTGATGTAGGCCACGCTGACCACACCCTCGCCGGTGTCGCGTACGGCCTCTTCGACGCAGTCGTTGATGGCCGTGACCGACGCGGCCGTGCACGAACCGAGCAGCAGCAGGTCCGGCGTGGTGAAGGGGGCCTTGTTGCTGTCCGTGCACGCCTTGGTGATGCCCTCGCGCATCTTGAAGACCGCGCCGTCGATCTTGGCGTGGGTGACCGTGTGCTGGGTGTAGCTCACCGAGGTCGCGCCCGAGTTCTTCTCGGTGGCGTTCTGGGCCTTGGTGCGCGACTTGCCGATGGTGGCGATCGCCTTGATGGCGTTCTTGGCGATGGCGTCGACGCACTTGGTCAAGCCCTTGACCTCGACGCTGGCGTATATCGCGCCGTAGTCGGGGTTGAGAATCTCGCCGAAGACGAGTTCTGCTGCACCAATGGCGGCTGAGATCTGGCACTCAGCGACATCGCTGAAGTCGTTGATCGGGATCACTCCGCCGGGGCCAGACGGTGTCACGGCTTCGCCTCCGGCGCCGCCGACCGAGCAGTTGGGTCCGAAGGCGGCGAGCGTGATGGCGTGCTCACCCGAGCCGTTCGGGCATTTGTCCTTGGCGCCGCCGACAGCGTCGCGCAGTTTGTTAGCGCCTTTGTCGGCCTTGCCCTTGCCGTCGGACGTGCTGTTCTGGTGGCACTTCTGGCCGGCCAACAGCGTCTGCTTACCCTTCAGAACGTTCTTCGTGCAGCCACGCTGGTTCTTGCCGACCGTGGCCGTGAGCTTCGTTCCGTTCTTGGCGATCGTCGCACGGCACTTGGCCTCGTCGCCGATCGTGGCGCTGGAAACGCCGGCCGATACGCCAAGGAAGGCCACGGCCGCGAGAAGCGCCGTCGCCTTGGTTCCATAACTTCGTTTGATCATGCCATCCCCCTTGCCGACGTGAGTCGACGATCTGCTGAGCGCGGCTCACCGAGGGGCCCGTGGCAGCGGGCGGGTCGTTGCGGAGAACGTAGCGCGTCACTCGAAAGCTAGCTAAACGCAGTCGACGCATACAGGCGTGGACACGATCGAGTCAAGGCCGAGTTATGGGGTAAGATGCGCTACGGCAAACCGCAACGCAACGGCTACGAGCGCACTAAGAGGACCCTCGTTGGGCCGGCTGCTTGTGATGTGTAGGACCTCGTTGGACACTCTGATGGCTCGCTACACTAGCTTCTCTCGCATCGCCTCGTAAGGCGTCTTCCCTCGAAACGCGCCGTGCGGTCGGTGGTAGTTGTAGAACTTCTCCCAGTGCGCCAGCTTTCGCTTCAGATCGACATCATCGGTGTACGTAAGCAGCTGGTAGAACTCCTGCTTGTCGGTTCTGTGTGACCGCTCAACCTTCCCATTGAGCTGCGGAGTGCGTGCCTTGATGTAAACGTGCCGCATCCCCTTGTCGGCTACGTGCCAGTGGAACAGCGCCTGGAACTCGTGGCCACGGTCGGTGCGGATCGTGTGAATCCGGAATGGGAACTTCTTCACGACGTAGTTGATGAAATCGATTGCGTTCTTCTGGGTATGGCGGTCGTAGACCTTCAGAGCCCGGATGCGGGTGGCATCGTCGATCGCCGTGTACTGGAACCGGCGTATCTTGCGGCCGCGCTTTGTCTTGAGATTCAGGAACGTTACGTCGACCTGGACGTGGTGCCCCGGGACCTGCTTTTCGTAGCGATGAGTGTGAACCGCCCGCCGGCCCACCCTGCCTGGTAACCGATTCAGCCCGTGTCGCCGGCAGATGCGGTAGACGCTGGCATCCGAGATCGTGATGCCGTGGTAACGCTCGAGGTACCACACGATGCGGATAGGCCCGAGGTGATACGTCCTGCGCAGATGTAGGACTTTCTCCACGACCTCCGGCTTGATCGAAGCGGGGTGCGTCCACTGAGGCTTCTTTCGAGCCAGGCCGGCTTCCCCTTCGAGCTCGTACTTTCCCTTCCAGACGTAGAACAGCGAGCGCGGAATTCCGAAGTGGCGGCAGGTCTTCCGGATGTTTCCGGTTTCCTCAGCGTACTCGAAGATCCGCATCTTGCGACGAATCTCCCGGTCCCCTCGCGACATCTCGAACCTCCTTGGACGTGGGCATATGCGTTACCACAGCGGTCCAAAGAGGTCTGCAATTCCTACAATCCGGTTCGAAGAGGACTGACGCAATGGCGAACTTGTGGCTCAGGAAGGATCGCACCCCTCACCGCTGGTACATCAGCGACCATGGGCAGAAGATCTCGACCGGACATACGAATCGGAAGCTCGCAGAACGCGTACTCGCTCAGTATATGAAGAATCGTGCCGTCGGTCTTGAACCGCCTACCCCATTGTCCAAGTCCCTTGGGCTGTACGAGGCCTGGCAAGTGGGAACGAAAGAGGTCACGCGCCGTGATCGCGAGGCGGTTCTTCGCCGCCTCATCGCGCACGCAGGAGACAAGCCTGTAGATCGAATCACGCCACGTGGCATCGAAGCCTTCATCACCGCCGAGCATGGGCGTGGCCTGTCGAACGCCCGGTTAAACACGACACGATCGTACCTCAACCACTTCTTCGTGCGCTGCCTGAAGCGACGGTACGTGGCGGCCAACCCCGTCGAAGAGGCTGACTTGCCGAAATTCCGCGAGGTCCAAGGTCGAAACGCGCGATGCCTCGAACAAACGGCGATCGATCGACTCTTCGACCTGCTAGCCGAAGAGCCCGACGTCGGGATGCCTCGCGACGCGAAGGGCCGACTGGTCGGTGGCCGGTTCCGATCCGACCCTGGCCCCCGCAAGGACATGGCGTTGCTGGCCCTGAACACCGGATTGCGCATCGGCGAGATCGTCCACCTGGAGTGGACCGACTTGGACTTCGATCGCGGACAGTTACGCGTTCAGGCCAAGCCCGACTGGGCACCGGAGGACTACGAGTGTCGCACGCTGGAAATGTCGCCGCCGATCCAGTCGATGCTCCGTGAGCGCGTCTCGACCGAGCGAGCACTATCCCCATTCGTCTTCCCCGATGAGTTTGGAAAGAGGCGCTCGGAGAAGACGGAGGTGCGCTGGATGAACCGCGCATTCGCCAAGGCGGGTCTTGGGTCAGGCGGGTGGCACGTGTTTCGCCACACGTTCGCGACGTGCTTCGTCGAAGCGGGGGGCAGCATGGAGGCGCTCGTACGGGTGATGGGCCACTCGACGATGAGCGTCACGCGTCGCTACGTGCACGTACGACCCGAGTATCGAGCAGAGGCTCAGCTACGCGTCCAGATCGGGCCAGGGCGAGAAAACTTCCCCATTTCTGAACCAGGCTCGGACCGAGTTGCCGAAAGTCCGCAAGAAGGTTGGCGTCCCTCGTGGTGCCGAGTTGGAACCGGATCGTGGGTTGGCTGCGTGAGGTCGAGTCGTTTAGGCAGGCGATCGCCGCCTAGCTCCATCGGGACAGCTAGCGGATCAGGAGACCGGTCAAGAACGACGAGAATACTCGCGACAGATAGGGCTTGTCGCCGTCGCACGCGCGCTTACGCCGACGAGATCATTCCACTGAGTTCGATGGAGTACGGTGGTTTTCGATAGCCAACCGGCACCGTAACCGGCACCGGAATTCGACTGCCGCGCGCGTCGCCGCCCCTTCAATTCAGAAACAAACGATGTCCGACACGATAATGGACACCGGGTCGTCACCGCCTCGCACTTCGGGAGTATAGCCACAGGGAGGGCAGTTTCCTTCGAAGGGCGCATTCTCTAGTGCGGCGTTCATTACCGCCGACCCATCTGAGATCGTCACTGCTTCATCACTACCGAGCACGTCGCATTCACACAGCGGGCACTCGGGTTCAAAGCTCACTGCGAACCGGCTGATATAGAGTGCGTCCCGAACCCCGGGCCTCGCGAGACCAGTGATAGGCGCTCCGCAAACACCGCTTCCGGTTGCACCCAGGCTCTCCCCGGCTCGTATCGCGTCCTTGAATACAATCGAGAACTGCCCCTGCGTCGGAACCATCCCCTCGAAGCCACACGTGAGGAGATCGGTAGGGCCGCTGAAAGAGTTGCCGATACTACTCTGTGTCACGGCCACAGATAGCCGCTCGACTGCATCGTCATCGAAGTAGCCCCCACTGATCGCGGGCGTGCAGCCAACTTCCGCCCCCTCGCCGACAAACTCGCCGTCAGCACCTGAGTAGTCCACATCGAACTCAGCAGAGACGAGATCGACGTTCTCCGCTAGCCGGAAAGTGACGTTGCACGACGATGGTCCCAGTGTCGTGGTGGTCGTGGAAGTCGTCGTTGTCGTGGAGGTGCCTGGAGTAACGCAGAGAATGTCCGACACGATATACGCCACCGGGTCTCCCGCGCCCCTGACCTCCGGAGAATACCCACAAGACGGGCAAGCGAACTCAACGTCCACACCAGAAGCCTCGTTCAATACCGCCAAGGCGTCGGTAGCTACGACTGAACCAGTATTGAGCACGTCACATTCGCACAGCGGACACGTGTCTTCGTGAGAGGTGACGAAGCGGAGCATGTACAGATAGTCGCGGCTGGTAGGTCGAGGGAGCCCGGTTACCGGGGATCCGCAGACGCCGCTTCCGGAAGAACCTAGTTGCTCTACGTCTCGGACCGCCTCCCTAAAGATCACGTTGAAGTCTGACTGTATCGGCGCTACGCCTGCAAAGTTGCAGGTCACCACATCGACCGGGCCGCTAAAGCCACTGGTCACCGTCGTGGATAACAGCATTGCCGCATCGTTGTCATACGTCCCCGCGAACGATGATGAGCACTCGACACCTGTGCCCTGACCAAGGAACTCACCCATTGCCCCTGAGTAGTCCACATCAAAGTCTCCGGCGTCGAGGCTTACGTTCTCCGCGAGCCGGAAAGTGACGCTACAGAGAGCCGGTCCGGGCAATGTGGTTGTCGTACTGCTGCTCGTTGTGGTCGTCGAGGTCGTCGAGGTCGTCGAGGTCGTCGTTGAGGTCGTAGTCGAAGTAGTAGTCGTCGAGGTCGAGGTTGTGGAAGTCGTCGTGGACGTGGTCGTGGAAGTGGTCGATGTCAAGCAGAGTATGTCCGACACGATGATGGACACGGGGTCTCCGGCCCCTCTTACCTCGGGCGAGTAACCACAGGCTGGACAGTCGAAGCCGACCTCTACGCCCCGAGCCGCTTCCCAGACCGCCAAGGCGTCGGTAGCTACGACTGAACCAGTATTGAGCACGTCACATTCGCACAACGAGCACTCACCCGCCTGCCCCGTAGCTGACCCGAGGATGTACCGAGAGTCACGGCTCGTCGGGCGAGCGAGCCCAGTTATCGGTGCCCCGCACACACCACTTCCCGGAACACCCAAGCTTTCCCCGTCTCGCACCGCGTCGCGGAAACTGATGTTGAACTGCGCCTGTGTTGGCGTAATACCCGCGAAAGCGCACGTCATGAGATCTACCGGGCCGTCGAGATCGCTAGATATGATAGCGGTCAGCCGCATGGCCGCATCGTTATCATAACCGCTAACACCGAACGGTGAGGTGCACCTGACGTTCACGCCCTCACCAACGAACTCTCCTCTAGCTCCGGAGTAGTCCACGTCGAAGTCCAAGATGTCGAGCCTCACATTTTCTGCCAGTCGGTAGGTAACGGTGCAGAAGCCCGGCTCGGGCATCGTGGTGGTGGTGGTGGTCGTCGTCGTCGTCGTTGCCGTCGTCGTCGTCGTCGTCGTTGTCGTCGTCGTCGTCGTCGTCGTCGTCGTCGTAACCTCCATGCACGTGAGGGGGCACACAAGCTCTTCTTCCAGGCCCACCGCCTTGCGAAGCAGCCGAAACACGTCGGTCACCGTAATCGCGCCGCTACCGTCCACATCCCCGCACTCGACATCTGCGCAGTGGGTCGCAAAGGCAGTTGATGCCAGCAACACGACTGACAGCAACACGGCGGCCAGCACGAACGCCAAGCGCCTACCGGCACGCCACGTCTCCTGCGTACGTAATTTCGGGTGTTGGTCGGTATTTCTCATGATCACACGCTCGACAAGTCGTCCTTACTTGGACTGCTAGAGCATCAGGCCCGTGTCGACGCATTGGGCGACGCCACTTCGTCGTCGACGCTCAAGCTTCGGTTTCCCCTCGGCCTCACTTCTTCTCCATCCGTGCGGTCATCGTAACTGCGTAGAATGCACCACTACCGTTGTTGAGATCGTCACCACCGAGCAGGCGGATGTTCAAGGGCTGCTTCTTGAACACTCCGGGGTTTGCGGCTTCTGCGGCATCAAGGTCTAGCCAGAAACTCGCCGCGAGGCTGCAGGTCTCGCCCGCATTGCAGCTAGCCCTTGTGCCAAAGAACGTAGGGCTGCTGAACGGCTGGGCTTGAACGCCATTGACCTCGGCTTTCAGGCACAGATCGTCCAAGTTCGAACTGAGTGCCGTGTTGAGCGTGGCCTCGATCGCGATCACGCGCTTGGGTTTTCCCTTTTCGATGATCCCGGCCAGCAGCTCGTTACCGCAGCTTCCGGGCAACCCCGCAGTGCTAGAATCAGAAGCGTAGACTGAGTTCTTTCCAGGCGAGGTATCCTCGGCAAGGCCGACCCAGGGGGCACCGAGAAGCACTGTCAGCATGGCAAACACATGAACCGTGATGTTCTTCATCGCTCAAGCCTCCTGTCGAAAGATTTTGCGTGTCACATTGGTCGTCTTCATCTTCTCAACGTCCGATAAGTAGTTCTTACGTAAACCGAGCACAGCGCCTGCCGTAGCCGGTGCTTTGATCAGTTGGCCTGCATGTACTTGTCGGGGAGCTTCCAGCCGCTGCTGGTGCGGATCCAGTCGGCGTTGATGTAGAAGGTGTCGTCGCCGATGACGAACTGGGTGAGTATGCGCCCAAGCTGGCTTTCAGTGAGCCCGGGGTTTCTTTCAGGGTCCACACCTGCCAAGTCGCCTTCGAGCTTTACCTTGACGATGTAGTTGAGGACGCCCTTTACCATCTTCTCCTTGATGAGCAGGAAGTTGATCATCGCCGTGCCGTTCTTCTTGACCTTGAACTTGAAGGTGGTGCCCTTGGAATTGGGAATGAAACTAAGAGCGGGAACCGTTTCAGAATAAACGTCCCCCGTGTATGTGTTGAAAAACGAAAACGAAACATCTTCACTCAACGGATCCACCGAACTGACCGGGGCGACGCGGGCAGAAACCTTCGCGTAGTCGAGCCTCTTCGGCATCTTGAACTTGATCTTACCTGGGTCGTCCAAGAGCGGCTGACAGGTCGGCACCGCGTAACAATCCTGCCCGCAGGTGAACATGGTGCCGGTGCCTTCTGGTGTGCAGTCGGGGTCTAGGCAGTCTGTGAGGCCGTCGAGGTCGTCGTCTTGGTTGTTCGTGCAGACTTCAAACGTTATCGGCTCGCACTCCTCGCCGGGATCGACCACGCCGTTTCCACATTCGCCCAAGGCGTAGGAACTCACGGCTAGGGCTGCGACTGTCGCCAGCGCGATCACGAGTAGACGTTTCATCAGAGACCCCCTTCCCCCCGAGTGATTGTCGTGTTCGACATGTGAGGGGGGGTGTTCTCAACTGTTGCAGAGAACAAAGCAGGTTCTGTGCCAGAAGGTAACGTCAGGCAGGCGCGCGTATTGCTACGTCTCGCCCTGTACGTTTACTGGAAGCGGGAACTGCACGAACGGTAGTTCCACAAACTGACAAATTCGTTGGCGTCTATCGTGCCGTTAATCGCGCACGATTGATTCGAGGCAACTCGAACTTCGTTTAACCATCAGTCGCGAATGGTCAATGCCGTGGTAGAGGAGAACTACATCAGCACTCAGCACGCTTCCGTGGAGCGTGATGGTGCCGGGCGATTCGATCGCCGACCGGATTGCCTCGCGGATGTAGGCGGCGGGCTCGACGTCGCTCAGCGTCGCCGACTCGGTAAGGCTATAGAAGAGCGCGGCGACGTTGCATCCACCGATTGGCCGTCGCCTCGTCTTCGGGGACGATTGAAGCCAATCGGCTGCGCGGTTCTAGCTGCGATCATTATGCGGCTGGGGAGATTGCGATGTTTATCGAGAGAACTCGGTCTAGGATCTACAGCACCGGTCAAATCAGAGGGGTACCCCCTCTTGATCGATCGATAGGCACCCCCTCACGTTTCCCAGCGTCACCGACCCCGCTTCTTAACGACCTCCGACACGAGCCTGCGTTCAGCCGCTGGTAGAGCCTTCAGGTGGCGCTCAAGCGCCTCGTCTACGATTTGCCACGAGGCGACACCTCGTATCGCAGATAGCGCTTCCAGCGCAGCCCTACGCTCTGGAGGCAGGCGTATCGTAAGCGGCTTGTAGCTTGAGACCTTCTGCCCGCCTTTCCCTGTCGGTGGGCGACCAACTCGCTTCTTTGTTGCCAATATTTTTTCCACCGTTACGGCTTCTACGTTTTTGCATCATCTATAGCATCAATCTATCATCATAGTAGTGGCATCCACGAGTCAATCGAAGCGAGCGATCGGCTACGCGCGCGTATCGACCGACCAACAAGCCGATCACGGCGTCAGCCTTGAAGCTCAGACCGACAAGCTCCGGGCCATGGCGACGGTGCAAGGCGCAGACCTCGCAGACGTGATCGTAGATGCCGGTGTGTCGGCGAAGAGCCTCAAGCGCCCCGGCATACAGCAGCTTCTCGCCCAAGTAGATGCCGGCGCTGTCGACGTGGTGATCGTCGCGAAGCTCGACAGGCTCACGCGGTCGGTCCGAGACCTCGCGGACCTGCTCGATCAATTCGAGCGAAAGGGCGTTGCGCTCGTATCCGTGAGTGAGTCCCTCGACACGGGCACTGCTGCCGGCCGGCTAGTGCTCAACATCATGGCGTCTGTTTCTCAGTGGGAGCGCGAGGCCATCGGCGAGCGAACTCGTGAAGCACTGCGACACAAGAAGGCGAACGGCAAGCGTGTGGGGACAATCCCCTATGGCTACGCGCTCGGTTCGGACGGTTCCGAACTTATCCCCCACGAGCCCGAGAGGCGCGTGCTGGCCCGCATCAACGAACTCTCCGTCTCGGGCCTATCTCTCCGCGAGATCGCCGCTCAGCTGACGACAGAAGGCGTCAGAACACGAGCCGGCGGCAAGTGGCACTTCACGAGCGTCGGCAGACTGCTGCGGAGCCGTCGACAAGCCGACGTATCAGCCAGCGAAGCTGCCTAGTCGCGAGGCGCTGTAGCACAACCGAGCGGTTGCACTACGCTTAGCGAGTCCTCGCCACGGCGGCATCGCATTGATGACTCCCGAGGCCGTCCGACATCGCTGCGGCGCAGCGATAGTCGGTCAGCCCCAGCGTTGCTCGACGAGGCCTATCGAGCGAACCCCGAGCGATGCGTCTGCGGCCGCCCGAAGCCATCGCTGCTGCCGACGGCCGCATGGATCAGCCGGCCGGCCGCGTTCCTGGCCCGCCGGTCCCCCCACACACACGGGTGGTTTTTCATGCCCCACTTCGTGCCCAACTGGCCCACGCGACATGCCGAGTTTTCCGGCTAACCCGAACCAAGCGCTCTAGTACCTCCCTACGAAACTCCCGTTTACACCTGGCTGAACTCCGATCGATAGCCGGTAGCCCCAAGCTCGCAGTACGGCCCACTTGTTCATGGATTCTGCTGACGTTGCGCTTGCACAGCCGTTGGCATGCGACGTGCTCTCTGTGGGTGCCGCGTGCGGCAGAGGCGTGACCGGGACCGATCCTGGTCCGGCCTCTGCCGCCGCGAGTCACCAAACAAAGACTAGGAGATCACAAACAAATGAAGCTATTTATCGGAATGCTCGCATTCACGCTCACGATCCTCGCCGGCGGTAACGCATTCGCGGGCTATCAAGAGGGACAGATCGACCGGTTCCAGATCCCCGTCGATTCCGCGAGCGACGGCGTGTGTATCAGGATGGCGCCGATGATGCCGGGGCCCGGCTACGCGTGCCTGCGCCAAGACTCCCCGCTCTATGAGGAAGGACATCTCGCGCTGTTCGAGGCGTATCTCAATGAGCGAACTGTCGGAATCGAGTGGTACGACGATCAAGACTGCAGCGGCTCGTACTGCATTAAGATCATCGATCCGAAGCTCGACTGACGAGTTCAAGCGGCCTGAGAGTGTCAGCGTGGTCAACGCACAAGCTCAGGAAACGTCAAGAACGTATCGCAAGCTGATGCGCTGATTCACGAGTGACACGATGTCGCGGCGGTCCAGTCGACGAAACGATGATGCTCGTCGTTTCAGACCTGGGCCGCCGCGAAGAACTCATAGAGGACAAGACAATGCGAAAGATTTTTCCGACAATCAGTTTCGCCCTGCTTCTCGCGGGCCTATTCCCGCACTCAGCAGCGGCATTCAAGTACACGCCTTTCTGGCTTTTTAACGTGCAGACCGACCCGGTCTGTGGTGACGGCATCTTGGACGTTGGCGAAGACTGCGACGACGGCGCGGTAGCGTCGGCAACGTGCGACAGCGATTGCTCACTGGTGGAGTGCGGTGACGGGACGGCGAATCTGGGCGCCGGCGAACTATGCGATGACGGCAACAGGGTCGGCGGCGACGGATGTTCCGCCGACTGTTCGCGAGGGTACGTGGTCGTAGAAGGCGACGTGATGGTGCGGCTGCGGAGCCCGGCCGAGCCGAGATATTCTGGAAGCCCGCCAGTCGAGCTGTGGGAGGACGGGTTCGTTCCTCTCATGTTCCACGCAGACGTGACGCTCGCTCAGGAGCTTCGGATGTGGACGGCCATAGACGAATGGGAGGAGGTTGCCCCGGTGAACTTTATCCCGCGGACGAACGAATCGAATTACCTCCTCATCATCCCCAATGCGAAATACAACTGGTCATTCGTTGGCGTCGTGCCGGACACGGACAGCTGTGGAGATGGTCACCCCGCCGGCTGCCAGGCCGTGATGATCACCAGCTGGGGGCCAGGGTTCAGGATCGAGCACGAGCTGGGACACGCGCTGGGTATGACTCATGAACAAAAGAGGCCGGATCGCAATCGTTACATCGCCATCTGCGACGGGTCCGAGCCGGATATATGTGAAGACAACATCCAGAAGCTATGTTTCGGAGGATCGAGTGATGGTCAGCCCTGCGATCCTGACAAGGGGAATGAAGATTGCCCAAACGAACCCGGAACCGACGACGATGCCTGGTGTCGGGACTATGTGGACCAGTTTGAACTTGGCCCGGACATCGAGCCGATCGGCCATTACGACTTCGGCTCGGTGATGCATTACGGTCAGTGTGATTTCTCGATCGGTTGTCCGAATGGTCAGCCCTGCACCAGCTGCGGAGCCGAGACGATTCAGACCAGATTCCCCAATTGGCGCTTCCAGGATGTGATCGGTCAAAGAAACTATCTGAGCGTTGGCGACGCTCACGGTATGGCCGACCTGTACGGCTGCGGCGACGGGACGCTCGATCCGTTAGAGGAATGTGAAGGCAGTGTTACGGGTTGTGACGACGACGCTCTCGGCTGCGACTCTCTGTGCCGGTGCATGTATCCCGATGGCAGCTGCGGCAACGGCGTTGTGGAGGGGGACGAGGAATGCGATGGGAGTGAAATCGCCGGTTGCGGGCAGTACGTTCTCGGCTGCGACTCTGGGTGCAAGTGCGACTATATCGACTGGTGGTGATAGCTGCGAGGTAGCACGAGCTTCCAGGCCAAGGGGCCGGAAGCGCTTAGCGCGTCGGTGTCCCAAAGGATTCGTAAGTGGGACACCGACGCAGCGAGGTTCAACTCGAAGTCCTAGTTTTTCTGACCTTCGAGAGTCTGCTGTTTCCGTCTCATGAAATCACGGACAGGTTCGGCGGCTAGGACCGATCGAGCTTCTTGACCACCGCCCACCGTACCAGTTCCAAGTCCTCGGCTGTAGCGGCGCCGATCGACCGCCCTCGGAGCACATTCTCAAGCGGCTTCAAGATCCGGATCAACGCCCTGGTCAGCTGCTCGATGTCAGCCTCACCGGGGTCGAGTACGTAGACCTCGCCGAACCGCTTCGGCGACCACCCCGTGCGGTGCTCAACGATTCGCTGCTCGATGTTGCGCGAGTAGCCGATGTACACGACCGTGCCTCGCAGCGTGAGGAAGTAGACCAGCTGCCGCGCGACGTAGCGCGTCGCTCCGAAGACGCGAACGATGTCACTGACCGGCGTGGGGTCGGGGACATACGGACGCCAGACGGACCTCTGGAGCAGTTCACGCGCCGTACTCATTCGTTCAGTATATGTGCCCCCCGGTGCAGCGCGCCAGAAGATTTCTCGCGATAAGGACACCGTCGGCAGGTTGACGGGGACAACCGGAAAGCACTCGTCCCACGGCAGCGAAGTTGACCCGGACAACCGAATCGTACTCGTTCGCCGGTCGCAATGTTGACGGGGACAACCAGGTGCAGCATCTAGCCGCGGGCCGCTGCGGATGACGAGGTTGTCCAGGACAACCACCTCACCTCGGGCATGTGCTTCGCCGACGTGCTAGGACGACAGCTGGGATGTCCCGCGTCATTCATCGAACCGAGACCACGATCCATCCGGACGGCCGTGTCGAGGTAAAGCACGAGATCCCCACTCAGGCGTCTGTAGAGACTGCTCCCCCGGAGACCGACCTCTACGCCGCCCTGCCAGCCCTTCACAACGCACGGGCCGTGGACGACGCGCTGGTCGATAATCTCGTTCGCACCGGCGTCGTAGAGATCGACGAGGCCGGCGTCCACCTCACGACAGCCGGCCGCCTCATCGCTGGCCTGCCCGAGCCGATTGCACGTGCCATGATCGCGATGCTCCAGCAGGCCGAGCACTAAGTAGCCGCATTACCGCCGCCCGAGATTCGATTTCTCGCCGCGACGCGCCACGCGCCACGAGTGCAGGCACCTGCCGACGAAATATCGCGCGGTTACGAGTCTTCGAAAGAGCCTGCAGGCCCGGCGTCGCCGCACGCTTCATGACGCCCGCGGTCGGCGAACTGCGGGCGGGCTACACGACCCGACGAAATTCTTCTTTCGAAATGCGCGCTTAGCCGCCACCATCGCGCACAAAGTCGTCATCGCATCACGACGGCCGGGATCGCACCGATCTAACGCACTGTCTCGTCCTTCGATGAAACTGACATTACACTCGCATCACGGCGAGCTGCAGTCGTCCCTGCCGCCCTTCGTAATTCACCGCCAACACACTGCATGTTGGTCACCACCGACGTGTGCGCGGTGCCTCCGAGACTCGGAAGGTCTCGCGAGCGTGTCGCAAGATCGTGGCGTTGCGCAATTGACGTACATAACGCGTTGGAGAACTTTCCAACTGGAGATTACACTCCACGCTTGAACGAAAAACACCCCACGGAGCGCCAACTCCGCGGGGTGTTCGTTGGGTTCAGCGCTCGCACCGAACCCCGCTCTTGCGTCCTCAACGTACCCGAATCGGGTACGCCGGTGCAACCGCGACCCAACGTCAACAACGACGTGGAGGTGGCCGCGGTGGTGGCATATCAGCAAGATTGCAGAGCAAGATCCCTCGCAGGCAGGGGTCGTAAAAAAGCACAGGGGGAGCTACCAAGGCTCCACCATACGGGCCCGCAGGCTGGCGCGAAGCATCGATCGCTCTTCGACGATGTCCTGGCGGGCTCCGTCCCGTTCGTTCGCCAGATCGAAGTGCACAGTCACGCGCGCCGAGGTCGCGTTGGCTGCGGTCCTCCCGCGGCTGAGCACGAGGGCTGACGGATGGATGACAGCAGTCCCGTCGTCCGGACGGCAGCACCGAACGGGGACGATCCCCTGCTGTGGGCTCGCCTGTATCCAGAGCTGGGCCTGAGCATTATCCCGCTCTCGTCACCCAAATTCGACGGGCATCGCAGCGATGGCAAGCGACCTGCGCTTGAGTCGTGGAAGCCCTATCACTCCCGGCACGCAACCGACGACGAGATCGAGCAATGGTGGGGGCGCCCTAGTGACAAAGGCATCGCGATCGTCACTGGCAATATCAGTGGCATCGTCGTTCTCGACCTCGATAGCGATGACGCCCTTCGCGACGTAGAGACGCGGTTCGGTCCGCTGCCGGAGACCCCGACCGTACTTACGGGCAAGGGTCGCCATCTGTACTTCGCCTATCCACCCAGTGGACTGCGTAACTTCGCCGGTAAGATGCCAGGCGTAGATCTTCGCGGTGACGGCGGCTACGTCGTTGCGCCACCGAGCATCCACACCAACGGCAAACAGTACGAATGGTTGATCGACCCACGAGTCGCCGACTTTGCTCCGTGCCCGCAATGGTTGATCGACCTGGCGCGGCAGCGCTCCGATGACACCGGATTACGTGGCGATCAGCCTCCCCTGGAGGAGTTGCTGGCCAAAGGGGTCCCCGAGCGGCAGCGCAACAACGCGGCAGCAAGAATCGCTGGCAGCCTGATCCGCAAGGGGCATGCACCGGATCAATGCTTGCGCGTTCTCCGCGACTGGAACCTGCGCAACCGGCCCCCTCTGGATGACGATGAGATTGTCCGGGTCATCGAATCCATCCAAGAAACGCACGACCGGAATCATGCAGCGGATCGACTCATCGAGAACATCAACGATCTCCCACCTGAAGAACGCCACCGAAGCATCACGGCGGGACAACGCCCAGTCATCGCTCCGCAGCGGCTGAACGCACTCCCGACCTCGGAGTTCCTGAGTCAGCCGGTTGAACCGATCAAGCCGATTCTCGGTAGTTTTCTCAAGAGCCAGGGGCTCGTCTTCGTCTGGGCCGATGTCGGCGTAGGCAAGACGGTGTTGCTGATGAGTGTGGCCCTCGCGATCGCGGGCGGCTCAGACCTACTACGCTGGCGGTGTCATGAGCAACGCGGCGTCGTGTATGTCGACCCCGAACTGGCGGCCGGGGAGCTTCAAGAGCGTATCCAGCTCTTGGAGGCCGGGCTTGGTGCAGACGGCACACACGTCGACGCCGTGCGCTGGCTGAACCGAGAGACCATGCTCGGGAGTTCGAACTCGCCATTCCAGCTGAACCTGGCAGACCCGGCTCACCAGAAGCTAATAGAAGCTTGCCTAGAGCCGCGCGACGTTCTGATCCTCGACTCCGCGTCGATCTGCTACTCGGTGCCGGGCGTCAGTGCGAACCACGAGGAGTTCTGGGCGCCGATGCAAGACTGGCTTCTCGCGCTGCGAGCGGCCGGTCACAGCGTCGTCGTTTCATGGCACGCCAACAAGTCTGGTGGTCACTCCGGCACACAAGCGAAGCTGAGAATCATGGATACGGCGATGCAGTTGTGCGAGCCGAAGGGGCATCGTGCGGATGACGGCGCTGAATTCACTGTTCGATACGCGAAGTTTCGCAGCGGTGCTGGCAAGGACGCGGAGGAGTTCAGCGCGAAACTAGTGCCTGCCGACAGCGGTCTAGTCTGGACCGAGCCTGACACAACGGAAGCAAGGCACCTGAAGCTGGCACGGCTGCTCGTCAAGGAAAGCCGGTCCCAGAAGGATGCAGCGGATGAGCTGGGCGTAGATGCTTCTTGGGTTACGCGCCATCGAGACGAGGCTGTACGCGCAGCGCATGACCAGGGATTGATCGTTGGAGAACTACCAGATGAAGGAAAGGCAGATCTGGACCCCCTGCGCTGGTCCGAACCGGTCGACTAAGATTGCCACAGCGCCTTGCTTGCAGGCGCCCCCTAAGGGAGGCGCAACTGCAAGTGTCGGCTTGGCCCTGGATGCAACAACCCGGCAAGAACCGTGCAATACCCCTGCAAAAGGCTGCAATCGGCTGCAATCAGGACACCAGTCCAGCGCGACTCCACGTGCAATCCCCGTGCAACCGACTTGCGCAGCCCTACGACTACAAGACCGACGACTAGATGCACCGAAGTTGACCAGTCGGCCGCGGCGTCTTTACGCGGCCCCGAGCGGAGCCGAACGGCCGGAGGTCGATCACTACAACGGGCTTCTCGCTCTGCGCAGCGGAGAAGAGGCTGACGCGGTCAACCTTGCAGTGCTCACCGGTAGCCACCTTGCCGAGCGCACACATGCGGGCGTCGTCCAACGCACAGCTGTGCACCGTTCAACGCGCTGTCGTTGGTTGACGCGCACGGTTGCGAATCGGCGTTGCGACCAACGCACTAGCGTACATTTTTTGGATTGGACAGCCGGAACTGGCTTTCCTACTCTGGATCGCAGATCGGGGAGTTCCGTTGGTCGAAACTCTCTGACGGTCGCGGGGTGAGGAAGCCGACACGCGTGGGCGTGTCAGCGATGTTGGTGGTGTGTACAGCCCGTCAGCAGGATGAAATCGATGGACGTACTCGACAGACCAACGCGCCGCGCTGCTCGGCGTGAGGGCACCGCGCTCCGCGACTGCGCAGATCCCAGCAACTCAGCCGTACGCCTCGACATAGTTGACCGCGAAGCTGGCGATGCCTGATCGCCTGCTAACCGAAGCCGCCGACCGGAGCAGCCTGAGCCTTGCCCGTTGTCGCCAGCTTATCGGCCGCGGCTGCTCGCTGACCGACGACGAACTCGTGATGTTGCGCGATCACTTAACGGCGCTGGCGGACATTGTGACGGAATCCTTGCTGAGAACGAGGAACGAGCCGAGTAGCGATGGTAGTCGCTGACCCACCCTGTACTGACTTTGAACCGCCGCGTGGAGGCCTTGCCGTGAAACAACCTTCGGATACGATGCCTTCGGTGCAGGTCGTCGTCTACGTCCGTGTCTCGACCAAAGAACAAATACAGAACCTGAGCCTGGACACGCAGGAGAAGAGCTGTCGGGATTACTGTGAACGCGAGCGACTTGCGATACGGAGAGTTTTCGCGGAACGCGGCGAGTCGGCCAAGACTGCGGATCGTCCCGAGCTGAAGAGGCTCCTCACCTACTGCCGAGAGCACAAAGGGACCGTAAAGTGCGTTGTCGTTTACCGGTTAGATCGACTTGCGCGGAACAGCCATGACCACGCAGTTCTCCGTGCCCGATTGCTGAGCCTGGGCGTCACACTCAAGTCAGTCAGCGAGCCGATACAAGATGATTCGACGGGGAAGTTCGTCGAAAGCATGTTCGCTGCGATCGCGCAGCTGGATAACGACGTACGTGCCGATCGAACGAAGGACGGCATGAAGGCCGCCATCAAGGCGGGAAGATGGCCGTTTCAAGTACCTGTAGGTTACCGGAAGACACAGGACCTCAGCAGAACATCCCGCATTGAGATCGACCCTGAGTCGGGTCCACTCATCCGAGACGCTTTCGAGCGCTACGCTTCAGGGCTCCATACGAAGCGTGCCGTGCTCAAGTACGTGACTGATCGTGGGCTGCGCACACGGGCAGGCAAGCCCGTAAGTCCACAGACTTTTCAACAGATGCTGGTGAACTCGATCTACGCTGGCTGGCTCTTCGTAGACGGTTGGGAAATTGACCGTGTCCGAGGCGATTTCGAGGCCCTGGTCTCAGATGAGGTCTTCGACCAAGTCCAAGCCGTACTGAAGGGCAAGGGCCTGAGTGCGACGACACATCAGCGCTGTCATCCCGACTTCCCGCTTCGGCACTTCGTTCGTTGCGGTGCCTGCATGACTCCCCTGACTGGGAGCTGGTCGAAAGGTCGAAGCAAGTCGTATCCGTACTATCGCTGCCGAGATTCGAGATGCAGAGCCATCAACATGCGTAAGGCGGACCTGGAGAACCGTTTCACTGACTACCTGCGCAGACTGACGCCGAAGACAGAGTACCTCTCCCTCTTTCGCGAGATCGTGCTCGACACCTGGCATCGGAAACAGGCCGAGGCCACCGGGACCGCCAGGCGACTTCAACGGAGACTGGATGACCGACAGAGGCGCAAGGATCGGCTCGTTGAAGCGTTCGTCCACGAGCGCGCCATCGATCGGGAGACCTACCAAGAACAGCTAGACAAGATCGCCGAAGAGATCGCGCTTACGGATATGGCGCTCCACGACGCCAAGCTGGACGAACTCGACGTTGAGGCAGTCCTGGGCTTTGCAGAGCATCTGATGCTAGAGGCGGCCCGCCTGTGGGACGAGATTTCACCCGACCAGAAGCAGCGACTTCAGAGTGTCCTGTTCCCGGAGGGAGTGTGGTACTCCGAAGAGGGATTTGGAACCGCCGCAACCTCGCCGATCTACTCGCTTTCCGAGCCGGGCGAGGCCTCGAAGGCAAGAATGGCGTCCCCAGCGGGATTTGAACCCGCGTCGCCGGCGTGAAAGGCCGGTGTCCTGGGCCAGGCTAGACGATGGGGACGCGAGAGGTCGGAACGCTACCAACCTGTGATGTAGAATCCACGGACAACGTTCCTGCCAGATCTTGAGTGAGCCGTGCTGGACTCGAACCAGCGACCCGCGGCTTAAAAGGCCGCTGCTCTACCAACTGAGCTAACGGCCCACAGACCGGCTGAGCAGTCGCGAAACCCTATCAGCGCGCGGCCTATTTGCAACCAGCCGCAGGCCGCGCAGCAGAGTCAGCCGGCGGTCACGCCTGCTCCCACAGCCGGTACTGCCAGCCGCGAGCGCTGCGGGTGAGCTGCTCGAGCAACGTCACCACGGCCTCCTGGTCCATGGCGTACTCGGCTGCCATGGGCACGTCGCTGGCGCTGATGGAGACGTTCACGCGTGGGTAAACGCGGAACATGTCCTCGTCGGTGCGGTCGTCGCCCATCGTCGTGAGGAAGTCGAGGCGCGGGTCAAACGAGTCCTCGTCGAGGATCGCGCGAACGGCCTCGCCCTTGTTCACGCCCACGTGTCGCACCTCGACGGCCTTCTTCGAGATGAGGATGCCCAGCGCGGTGTGCTGGAGAAGCCCGCCGAGCGTGTCGGCGAGCACCAGGGCCTGCTGGTGAGCAAAGATGGGGTCGGAGAGGCGGTAGTGCCAGACCAGGCCGAACTCCTTCTCCTCGATGTGCGAGCCGGGAATGCGGCGCTCGAAGTCGGTCATGATGCCGAACACGTTCTCGCGCAGGTCGGCGTACGCGGTCTCGTCGACGAGGTGAATGCACTCCTCGTCGCCGGCGCGGCGGATGCACGCGCCGTGCTCGGCCACGATGGTCACCTCGCCGGGCAGATGCTCGTCGAGGAACTTGCGGTCGCGGCCGCTGACGATGCACACGCGAAAGTTGGGGATCGACGCCATCGTACGCAGCAACTCGAGGATCGAGGCCGGCGGGATGGCCTGCTCGGGCTTGTCGACCACCGGCACCAGGGTTCCGTCGTAGTCGAGGAAGAAGAACGCACGTCGGGCCTCGCGCACGCGGCTGGTGAGATCGGCGACGTCGGGGTCGCGCGTCCTGGTGTAGCCGCTGTGGCGGTTGACCTCGGTGATCTCGTCGAGCGAGGACAGGAAGCTCGAGCTCCAGGCCTTGTTGTCGTGACGTGCGAGGCGGTCCCACAGATGCGACATCATCGTGACGCTGTCCGGCTCATTCAGCTTGAGCGCGTCGATGAGGCCGGCGACCACGCTGTCCTCACTCCACGGGTTCACGAGAATGGCCTCGCCCATCTCGGCGGCCGAACCGGCGAACTCGCTCAGCACCAGCACGCCGGGCTCCTCGCCCTTGGCGGCCACAAACTCCTTGCACACCAGGTTCAGGCCGTCGCGGATCGGCGTGACCAGCGCCACGTCGGCGCGCCGGTACAGGGCGAACAGGTGAGCCTTGTCGAGGTTGCGAAAGATGTAATGGATCGGCACGTAGCCGGGCAGGCCGAAGCGTCCGTTGATCATGCCGACCAGGCCGTCGATCTCGGCCTTGAGGTCTTGGTACTCGCGCACGTTGGTTCGCGACGGCACCGACACCTGGACGAGCGACACTTTCCCGACCCATTCAGGAACGCGCTCGAGGAACGCCGCGAACGCGTTCAGGCGGCCGGGGATTCCCTTGGTGTAATCGAGACGGTCGACGCCGAGGATCAGCTTGCGCCCCTCGAAAGTCGTCTTGAGCGACGCGAGCTCCTGCTCGGCGGCCTCGCTGCGCGCGACCTCGTGCATCTCCTTCACGTTGATGCCGAGCGGGAACGCACCGAGACGCACCGTGCGGCGGCCATGAACGAGCGTGTCCATCTGCGGCTCGAGGCCCATGATGCGGGCCACGGCGTTGGAGAAGTGACGCATGTACTCGAGTGTGTGGAAGCCCACCAGGTCGGCGCCGAGCAAGCCCACCAGGATGTCGCGGCGCCAGGGCAGCACGCGGAACACCTCGGCGGAGGGAAACGGAATGTGCAGGAAGAACCCGATCTTCAGATCACGCTTGATGCGCCGCAACATGTCGGGCAGCAGCATGAGCTGATAGTCGTGCACCCAGATGCGGTCGCCGTCCTCGACCACTTCCATGATCGCGTCGGCAAACGCCTGATTGACCTTGCGGTAGGCCTCCCACGTGGTGGCGGAGAAATGGCAGCGGTCGCTCATGTAGTGGAAGAGCGGCCAGATGGCGTCGTTGCTGAAGCCCTCGTAGTAGGCCTCGTAGAGATCTTCGGCGACGTCGACGAGGACGAAGCCGTCGTCTTTGAGCTCGGCGTGCTGATCGTCGGACAGCCCGAGCGTCTTGGCGCCGGTACCGCCCAGGCACCCCACCCACAGCGATTTGCCCGGACCGTGAACGCCCTCCAGGCCGGTTACGAGACCGCCGGAGCTACGCTGCAGCTGCACACGCCCGCCCACGACACGAGCCTGGACCGGTAGCCGGTTGGAAACGATTATGTTGCGCGGTTCGTCTGCCACCTCAGAAGATCTCGTCCCAGGTCGGGCTCAACCGCACGGCACAGTTGATCAAGCCCAGCATGCTGTAGGTCTGCGGGAAGTTCCCCCACAGCTCACCCGTGTTCGGATCGATGTCCTCCGACAGCAACCCGAAGCGGTTACGCGCCTCGAGCAACCGGTCGAACATCGCCACGGCCTCGTCCTTGCGCCCCGCCAGCCACAAGGCCTCGACCATCCAGGTAGAGCATATCGTGAACGCCGAGTGCTGGCTGCCGAAGTCGTCCTGATGCTGGTAGCGGAACATGTAGCCGTTCGCGCCCAGGTCACGCTGCATCGCATCAATCGTAGACACGATTCGCGGATCGTCAACTGGCAGGAACTTGAGGATGGGCATGAGTAATAGCGACGCGTCGAGGTTGGTGGAACCGTAGGCGCTCGAGAACGCGCCGGCTTCGGCCGAGTAGCCTTTGTCGAGAATCTCGGCGCTCATCCTGCCGGCACCGGCGCGCCAGCGGGCCGCCTCGGCGGTATGGCCCGTGCGCTCGGCGATGCGAGCGGCACGGTCGAGCGCCACCCAGCCCATGAACTTGGAGAACACGTGGTGCGCCGTGGTGCCACGATACTCCCAGATGCTCGCGTCGGGGATGTCGAACGTGCGCGCGGCGGCATCGGCCAGGTGCTCCACCGAATCGTACACCGGCTCGAGCTCCGCACCCATGAGACGCTCATCGTAGAACAGCGGCGCCAGCGCGAGCATGACCTCGCCGTACACGTCGTTCTGAACGTGGGTGTAGGCCTGGTTGCCCACGCGCACCGGACCGTTGCCGCGGTATCCCTGCAGGTGGTCGAGCGTGTCCTCGACCAGGTCGTCGCGATGATCGATGCCGTAGACCGGCTGCAGCGAGAAGTGATCGTTGCCGTCGAGCGGCACGAGATTGCGAAGATACTCGCAGAAGTGGCTGGCGTCCTCGCTGTGTCCCATGCGCAGCTGCGAGCGCACGACGAACGCGGCGTCGCGCACCCAGCAGTAGCGGTAGTCCCAGCAGCGCTCGGTGCCCGCCGCTTCAGGGATGCTGGTGGTGGTGGCGGCGATCACCGCGCCGGTATCCTCGAACGTGTGCAGCTTGAGCGTCATCGACGCACGCAGCACCGCGTCCTGGTAGTCCACCGGCACGCGCGTGCGGCGACACCAGCGCCGCCAGTAGTCGTGCGTGCGGTTGAGCCAGGTTTCGAGCTCCTCGAACGTGTCCTCGAACGGCTCGCCCCAGGCCAGCGCCAGGTGCAAGTCGCGCGAGAGCTCGAACGGAACGCCCTGCACCACGTGCGTGATCGACGCGTCGGTGGTGAGCCGCAACCTGTCTAGCGTGGACGGGTCCTCGTAGGTCACGTGGTTCGAGCCGCGGCGCACCAACGGCTCGCGCCGGCCGTAGTCGAAGCGCGGGTCGCAGACGATGCGAACGCGCGGCCGTCCGGCCAGCTTGCGCACCAGCCGCACCAGCACGGTCGGTCGAAAGAAACGGTCGTACAGGCTGAAGCGCGGCGCGAAGTCGATCACCTCGAACGCCTCGGCATCGCCCGGCTTGAACCAGCGCGTGCTGACGATGGTGCTGTTCTCGAGGTAGCGAGCGTCGGTCTGCCACCCCTCGCCCACCCCTTCGATCGTGTAGTGGCCGCCGATGTCGGGATCGAGGAGCGCACCGAACACCGACGGCGAATCGAAGCGCGGGAAACAGGCCCACACCACGCTGCCGCGTGTATCGATCAGTGCGCTGTACTGGCAGTTGCCGATCAGAGCCAGGTCAAGGCTCGCCGAGTGGGCACCCTCTACCACGATTCACCCCCGCCGCGATGTGGCCGCTGCCCCGAGTCTATTATGCCGTGACGGTGCTTTCCACCGACCGCTCGATGTGGTTGAGTTGGCCGCGTGAAATACTGGCTCGCAAAGTCGGAACCTGGCGCATATTCGTGGTCGAAGTTCGTCAAGGACGGCTCCACGTACTGGGACGGTGTGCGTAACTACCAGGCCCGCAACAACATGAAGGAGATGAAGCGCGGCGACCAGGTCCTCTTCTATCACAGCGTGAACGAGAAAGCGGTCGTCGGGATCGCACAGGTCACGCGCACCGCCTACCAGGACCCGACCACCGACGACGACCGCTGGGTGGTCGTCGACCTGAAGCCCGTCCGAGCCCTACCGACGCCGGTCACGCTCGAGCAGATCAAGACAAACAAGAAGCTCGCCGACATCGCCCTGGTACGGCAGAGCCGGCTGTCGGTGCTACCGCTGACCGCAGCCGAGTTCAAGACGATCGTCGCGCTCGGCGGGACGAAGAAGTGAACGAGCAGATCGGCGGCTTTCCGGTGCTGACCGCAGCCGAGTTCAAGACGATCGTCGCGCTCGGCTGCAAGAAGTGATCGACGAGATCGCCGGCTATCCTGCCGAGACCATCGACGTCGATCTCGACACGGCCGACACCGACGAGCCGCAGCCGTCGGCCGGCATCCGGCTGTACCGGGTGGCCCGCCTCGAGGAGCTGGTCGATCGTGAGGCGCTGCTGCGCGGCGGCGACGGGCCCGACCCGCCGTACTGGGCGCTGGTGTGGATAGGAGCGCGCGCAATCGCGGCGCGCCTGCGCCGGCACCCGCCCTCCCCCGAAGCCCGCGTGCTCGATCTGGGATGCGGCCTTGGCCTCACCGGCGTCGTCGCGGGGCTGGCCGGCTGCGAGGTCACGTTCGCCGACTACGTCGACGACGCGCTGGCGTTTGCGCGCGCCAGCGCCGAGCTGCACGAGCTGCAGCGCTTCACCGTTCGCCGCCTCGATTTCACCCGCGACCGTACCGGCCAGCGCTACGATCTGATCCTGGCGGCCGACGTCATCTACGACCCCGCCCACTACCGACCGCTGGTCGACTTCCTCGACGCGCACCTGGCCACCGGCGGAACGATCCTCATGACCGAGACGCTTCGCGCCGACGCCCGCGACGTGCTGCGCATGCTCGCCGAGCTGGGCTACACGAAAGAGACCGAGCCGGTATGGATCGAAGAGGAAGGAAAGCCCGAGCGCACGTGGCTGCACGCGTTGCGCCGCGCCGCCGCCCCCTGAGGTCGTTCAGCCGGCACCGCCTCCCCGACAGCTCGGATCGCGCTGCGCTTCGTACTCGGCCAGTCGCTCGCCGATCGCCTCGAGCACATCGTGCGCGAGCGACTCTTCGATGATCGCGAACAGCTCGCGTTCCTCGAAGCGTACGTGCGCTTCGAGGACGGCCCCGAACTCACAAAGCGCGCTGCGGCGCTCGTTCGTCGACCGGCCCTGTTCACCGGCTTCCACCAGTAGCCTACTCAGGCGTCGGTGATCGTCGACGAGACGGTCGAGATGCTCGGCGGCATCAGGGTTCGCGCTTCGCAGCGCCGGCACCAGATGCTCTTCTTCGGCAGCGGCATGGTCGGTGAAGTGCGCTGAGTAGAACTCGTTCGCCTCGGCCAGCAATCCATCGAAACCGACCATCGGACCGGCAAACGGCTTACCATCGAGCCCGTGCTGCACACGCATGGCCACGAGCAGCGCTCTGTGGTGATCACGCGAGAGGGGCTGCAGCTCGGCGGATCGCTTGATCGGGGGCATGATCGCCGTACGCCGGCCTCATTCCTCGGGCAGGAACTCGCGAAAGACCGGCACCAGGTCGGGGCCCTTGCGGATGGTATGACCACCATCCACGCCGATGCACTGGCCCGTCACCCACGACGATTCGTCGCTGAGCAGGAACGCCACGATCTGGCCGACGTCGTCCGGCTTGCCCAGCCGCGAGATCGGCATCAGCCGAAGATATTCTTCACGCGCTGCATCGGTGGTGGTGAGCAGGCTCGCGAGCTCGGTGTCGACCACCCCGGGCATCACCGCGTTCACGCGAATGCCGTACTCGCCGAGCTCGTCGGCCGCCACCTGCGTCAGCATGTTCACGCCGGCCTTCGATGCACAGTAGGCGCTCATCCAGCGGTGCGTGAGCGCACCGGCGATCGAGCTGATGTTGACGATGCTGCCGCCGCCGGCCTTCTTGATGGCCCTGGCCTCGGCGCGCAATGTGCGAAACACGCCCACCAGATTCGTGTCGAGCGTCTGCGCGAAGTCGTCGGGCGTCATCGCCAGCACACTGCCGCCCGAGCCCAGACCGGCGGAGTTCACGGCCAGCTGCAGCGGACCGTTGAGCTCGATGGCCGCGGCCACTGCGTCGCTCACCGACTGATCGTCGGTCACGTCGCAGCGAACCCACTGCGTACCGCCGCCCAGCTCCTCGGCCGCCGCGCGAACCACCTCCTCGCGGCGCCCGCAGATCGTGACCTTGCCGCCGCCCTCCACGATCGCACGTGCGCAGGCCAGACCGATGCCCGTGCCGCCGCCGGTGATGAATGCAGACTTACCCTCGAACCTGGACATGCGTAGCCCTCCGCCGGAAGTTCATGGCGCAGAGGTCTACTGCAACGGCCGAGCGCATACCAGCGCGTCGCGCGGGGTAGCTGCTACCGGGCACTGCGTGGCGGATCGGATCGGTGTGAGCTCAGCCGGGGAGAAAGTAGCCGGACAGGATGCGGCCGAGGTCGAGCACGGTGGCGTAGCCGATGTAGCCGAGAATGGCGACGAAGCCCGCCAGGTTGAGCGGCACGTGGAGTCGATGTGCTCCGCCGTGCAGGGCCTCGAGCATGCACAGGACCACCTTGCCGCCGTCGAGCGGCGGAACCGGCAGCATGTTGAGAATGGCGAGGTTGATGCTCATCACCACCGAGAACTGCAGCGCGAGCAGGAAGCTGGTGCCGACGAAGTCGCCGCCCTGCGCAACCACGCCGACGATGCCGGCGATCTCGCCTGCACCGCTCACGAGCTGCGGCACGGCCGCGATGACGCTCACCGCGGCACCGTAGGTCTGCGATACCGGAGCGGTGACGATGGCCGCGAACGACGCGCCGTACATCGTGCAGTTGAAGATGGCGAAGCCCACCATGGCCAGCAGGATGTTGGCGGCGGGACCGCCGAGCGCGAACAGCAGCCGCTTGCCCACGGGCTGCTCGAAGAACGCGCGCGGGTCGTCGATGTCGGGCAGCACGTAGCCGCCGAACGGAACGAGCGAGAACCGGTACTCCGTGTTGCCGCGCCAAAACGAGAACAGGGAGGGCCCGAGGCCCACCGAGAACCGGCTTATCGGCATACCCATGAGCCTTGCCACGACGAAGTGGCCGAGCTCGTGCGCGAACACGAGGAGGCTCACGATGAGGAAGACAATCAGGTAGCTCATCGCTGCAGCGAATCATGTTGCGTTGGTTCATCACAGACAGGAACCGGGTGGGCGCAAGAAAATACCGCGCGGGGCATGCGCGTCTGCACGATCGGCAACGACCGCGACCGCCACGACCCGCATGAAGTGCGCGACTACCACTCAGATGCGCTCACGCGCCGCATCAAAGGGGACAGACGGGATGAAAAAACCCCCCGAGCCGGCTTTCGCCGACCACGGGGGGTTCGCAGGGGGAGTGTATCGCCGGCGCGCTACAGCAAAGCGCCGGCGAAGCTCGTGGGAACCGTCAACCGGCGCGTGGCGCGCTGGCCACGACACCGGCATCTCCGCCATCCATGTAGTGCTCGACGACTTCCGAGATCGCCGACACCAGGGTGACGAATAGAAAAACGAGGGTGACGCCGAGAACGACCGAGGAGACCAGGTACCCCACTCCACAACACGTCGCGTACAAGCTCATGGCCAGATCCGTCATCTCGTCAGCACCGGGGGCAACCTAGCGAGATGCGTGCCGGAGTCGGCCCGGGCCGGAGGCGCCGGAAAACCGGGCGCCTCCGGCGTCACGGCCCACCGGCCTGCCGGCGCTCGGTGACGAAGATGTAACGCCACCATCTTCACGAGCCCCGCCGACATGACGTTCGCCGTAGGGGCCGAGCACCGGCCCGTCCGCCAACCCGCCCCCACCCGCCTCCTCCACAGAAAAGAGGACTGTCCTCTTTTAATAGGAAGCCGGGCGGGAGCCTCCTCCGAGGTGTCGAGAATGGTTGACTGGCGGCCTCACTGACAGTAACGTCAGTGACTGACATGGACGTCAGTCACGAGCAGACGAGCGCCCGCGACCGCGGCCGGCAGGAAACCCGCCGCCGGCTCGTGGCGAGCGCGCACGCCCTGTTCGCCAGCCATCCGCTGGCGCGGGTCACCACCCACGACATCGCGCGCGGCGCCGGCGTGGCGGCCGGCACGTTCTACCTGCACTTCAGCGACAAGGAGGCCGTGTTCCGCGAGATCGTGTACTCGGCGATCGAGAGACTGCGCGCCCGCCTGCAGCAGGCGATGAAGGACGCGCCCGACGGTGAGGCCGGCATCCGCGCCCACGCCGAGGCGCTGGTGTCGTTCGCCGAGGACAACGCCGACCTGATGCGCATCGTGTTCGGGCGCGACCACGGCAGCGCCGAGCTCGAGTCGGACGTGCTCGACTACATGGCAGCCGTGGGCGCCGACATGCTGCGCCGCCGCATCCAGGATGGGCACTTCCGCGGCAGCCTCGATCCGCGCGTGGCCGCGCAGGCGCTCACCGGGATGTTCAGCCGCACTGTCATCTGGTGGATCGAGGACCCGAGCCGCTGTCCGCGAGAGACGCTCATCGAAACGCTGGCGGGCATTCAGCTCGGAGGCACGTACTCCGACTGAACACCGAGAAGCGATGGAGAAGAAGATGGCCGATCACATAACGCACGATCCGATCTACAACACCGTCGACCGTGACGACTTCGCGTCGCTCATCGACGCCGATCGCTACAACGAGCGCACCGACGCGTTCGACGGCATCATCGCCAGAACCCACGACCACTTCTGGGACCCCACCGACGCCAGGTACATCGACTTCGACCAGCCGTTCGACATGAGCGAGCAGACCTTGATGCCGCCTGAGTTCTCCCCCGAGCTCAGCTGCGCGGTCGGCGACAAGCTCGACGACGGCCAGAAGATCGCGCTGTCCAACGAGGTCACCCGCTGGACCCTGTCGAACATCCTGCACGGCGAGCAAGGTGCGCTGTCGCTGTCGGCCAGCCTGTGCCACATCCTGCGCGACCCGGGGGCGCTCGAATACGCGTCGAACCAGACCCGCGAGGAGGCTCGCCACGTCACCGCGTTCGCCGCCTACGTACATTCGCGCTGGGGCCGGGCCCTTCCCGCCGGCAACACGCTGTCGACTATCCTGACCGAGATGATCGACGCGCCGGTGGTCTACAAGAAGCTCGTCGGCATGCAGATGCTCGTGGAGGGGCTCGCGATGGGAGCGTTCGCGACCATCCACTCCCGCACCAACGACCCGGTGCTGCGCAAGCTGGTGCAGCTGGTGATGACCGACGAGGCCTTCCACCACAAGTTCGGCAAGATCTGGGCTGACCGCACCGTTCCCAAGCTGAGCGAGGACGAGCACGCGCGCGTCGAGAACTGGGCGGCGCGCTGCTTCGAGACGCTCCTGTTCAACCTGGTGAACCCGGAGCAGAAGAAGGTGATCTATGCGCAGTTCGGGCTCGACTGGCAGTGGGTGCACGGCGCCGTCACCGAGGCGTTCACCGACGACCGCCGACGCAGGATGATGACCGAGAGCACGAACGTCTTTCGCGTTCTCATCAAGACGTTGCTCAAGGCCGGCATCATCACCGAGCGCACCACCGCGGCATACGCCAACTGGGTCGACATGGACGAGCTCGCCGCCGAGAGCGACACGATGGTGGGTGAGCCCATCGCCGAGGAAGGCATCGACTACCTGCGCGGCATCAACCGCGAGCGCAAGCCCATCGGCCGCGCGCTGAAGAACGGCAACGGCACTACTCCCGGCGTGAGCTGAGCGAGAGGCGTCGGCGAAGATCTGCGCCGTGGCCTACGCGCTGGCGCGCGATCGGAACACCCCGAACGAGCTCGTGTACCCGTGCAGGAACGTGCGACCGTGCAGGTCGCCGATCTCACCGTTGCAGAAAAAACCGCCGAGCGGAATCTCGCCGACGTAGCGCCGGAACGCGTCGGTGTCGTGATCGGGTCGTCCGTACAGACCGGAGCCACGCCCCAGACACGAGAACAGCAACGAGCCCTCGGGCCGGGTCGCGTCGATGACATGCGTGTCGGCGTAGCGCGAGAGCAGCGCGGACAGATCGTCGGCCGAGGTCTTCGCGTCGCGAAGGTGGAACTGCACCACGGCGTTCTCCTGCATCAGCGCGCCGACGGCGATCGCGCCCGTATCCTCGTCCATGCCGAGCAGGTTGCGAACCAGGAAGTCGCCCTGCGCGTACTCCTGCCGCTTCGCGTCCATCACGATGCCCAGGAACAGCGAATGGCGAAACAGCTCCTGATCGTCGTCGCTGAGACCGGCGTGGATCTCGCGCAGCACGTCGAGCGGTGAGCGACCGTCGAGCCCGGTGACGATGTTGCGCTGGACGCCGGTCACGAACACCGGGTCGCCGATGGGTCGGCAGCCCTGCGCCACCACTGTGTCCACCTCGATATTGCCACACAATGCCACGCCCACCGCGCCGGCTCGATAGACGCTGGCACCAACGAACAGCGCGTTGGGCTCGTCGTCGCTTCCGCCGCTGGCAAGGCCGCCGATCTTCTTGCTGTACGGATACGCCGCATCGAGCCCGGTGAGCAGATCCTCCGACTCGAACGTCAGCGGATCGGGCAGTAGCAGAAAGTGCGCGCTCTTCTCCACCGGCACGCGCAGCAGCGACTCCCATGACTTGCCGCCCGCCCCCTTGGCGGGCAGCTCGCCGGGCTGCAGGTGAAACGGTGCCAGCTCGACCTCGGGGAGTGACGCCGCGGTCATCGACAGGCCGGCCTGGCCCTCGATCTCGGTACCACCGCCGATCACTCCGCCGGCCGAGCAGCCGATCACCAGCCCGCCGCCGAGCGCCTTGCGCACCAGCTGCGGCACCTGGTCATACACGTCCTCGTGATGTCGAGAAACGAAGACCACGGCGAGGTCGGGGATCTCGCCGTCGAGGTCTTCACGAATCGTGGCTGCGGCGTCCTCGACGGCATCGTCGAGGCCGTCTTCGACCGAAACTGTCGACGCCCAGCGCATGCGAAACCTCGTCGCAACGTATCGCGAAACGACGCGGGAAGTCCAGAAGTTTCCACACCCGCTGGGCCGCATCACGCGCGCGCTTGAAAATCGACGCGCGCGCTGGGATACGATGAGGCCATGCGTCGGCTCGCCCTGCACTTCCAGCTCACACTACTGCTGGTCGGCTCGCTGCTCGTCGGCTGCGACCGCCCTTCCCCGCGCGACCTGCTGCACACGACCAGCTTCGAGCTGGCCCGCGAGCACGGACGTCACGTCGAGGTCGAGGGCCTCAACCTGTTCGCCATCGAAGTGGGCAGCGGGCGCGACGTGATCTTGCTGCACGGCAACCCCACCAACGCGTACACATGGAGGCTGATCATCGAGCCGCTGGCCGAGCGTTATCGGGTGCACGCGATCGACTTGCCGGGATTCGGATTCAGCGACAAGCCGGCGGGCAACGACTACGCGCCCGCGTGGCTGGCGCGCATGGTGGTGGGATACATGGACGCCGTCGACGCACCGACGGCAGTGCTGGTGGGCAACTCGATGGGCGGAGAGGTCGCGACCGAGGCCGCGATCCTGTTTCCCGCGCGCGTCGCCGCGCTGATCCTGGTAGCGCCGTCGGGGCTGCCCGAGCCCGACGCCACCGCTGTGCCGTTCGGCCTGCGGCTGGCCTCGTGGCCGGGCGTCAGCGCGCTCCTTCCGTACCTGCCGGTCCGCTCACTCGCGCGCGACGCTCTTCGCACGGCGGTCTACGACCCCGAGCTCATCGACGAGGAGGTCGTCGATGCGTACTACGAACCGCTCAGAAGCGAGGGCGGCATGCGAGCCTTCGTCGCCGGCATGACCCGGCAGCCGACCGCCGACCGGGAGTCGCTGCTGCGCCGCATCCGCGTACCCACGCTGGTCATCGTGGGCGACAGCGACCGCCTCCTGCACCCCGACGTCGCCCGCCGCCACCACGAGCTGATCGACGGCAGCCGCCTGGTGGAGCTGGCGCAGACCGGACACGTCCCGCAAGAAGAGCGCGCCGAGCGAGTGATCGACGAGGCGTTCCGGCTCATCGATTCACTGCCGTAGCCGCCTCGACCACACTGCCCCGATGCCCGGGCGTCTTTAATGTAGCGTCGAAGTTTTGCCGGCCGTCGCCGTGACCGTTCAATACGGCACACGCAAGCATTGCAGAGCGCATGGCGCTCGGGCCGGTCGCCCCCGGAATTCCCCGGCCCCTGTATAGGCAATTCCCCCTAGGCCCGAGTGCACGCCCGTGCGCTCGATGGCATACGAATTGCTTTGAATCTCAGTTGAAGCTCGCACGGTGGTGGGGCCGGCATGTGCCGGTAGCCGGCCAAGGAGAGACCGCGCGGAGCAATGAAGCGGAGGTATGAGAAACATGCCTGCAGGGGACCTCTCTCACATTCTCGAACGAACCAAGGGCGCGCTGTCGCGGCTCGGCGAATCGACGATCGACCTGATCTGCGAGCGGCCGCTGCGCGTGATCGGTCTCGTGGCGTTGCTGGCCGCCACGATTCTCACCGCGCACGTCAACCGCGTCGAGTCGAACATCATGCGTCAGGCGGCGTTGCAGAATGCCGCCCACTACGCCAAGGCACTCGCGATGCGCTCCTCGGGCGATCGAGAGGCCGACCTCGACGGACGTGGACGCGTGCGACGACACAGCCCGTACGCCGAGGCCCGCGGCGTCGACTCGACCGGGTTCTCTGATCCATTCGTTCGCGACGCCTGGCAGCGGCTTTCGCTGCAGCCGCACACGCCCTTCCATCGCTATGAGACGGTAAGGGGGCAGCCTTCGGTTCGCTACGCGGTGGCCGATACTGCCGGCCCCGACTGCACCTGGTGCACCGCAGCCGGGCTGGCGAGCGGCCAGCTGAGCGGGGTGTTCGAGGTCGTGATGCCGCTCAGCTCATCGCTCATGCTGGCGCGCATGGGCTCCTGGGACACGTTCGTGCTGTCGCTGCTGCTCGCCAGCATCGGCGTTACCGGACTGGCCTTTCTCGTGAGCTGGCTCAAGAAGAAGTCGGACGCGGCGCAGTCGCTCGCCGAGCAGCAGCGCCGTGCGAACGAAGCGCTGCAGACCGAGATCACACAGCGCGAGCGCGCCGAGGAAGAGCTGGCTGTGGCGAACAGTCGGCTCACCACGAACCACGCCACCCTGGAGCGCTGGGCGGCCGAGCTCGAGATCGCACACTCGCGGCTACGCGAGGTGGATCAGCTCAAGACGAAGTTCCTGTCCGAGGTGTCGCACGAGCTGCGCTCGCCGGTAGCGGCAATCGTCTCGGCGGCGAAGATCATCACCAAGCATCACGAGAGCAAGCCCGAGGTGGTCGACCGGTTCGGCAACACGATCGTGTCCGAGGGCAACCGGATGACGCGCCTGATCAACGACTTCCTCGACCTCACGAAGGTCGAATCGGGCTGCATCGACTGGAACGACGGTCCGCTCGAGGCGCAGGCCCTGCTCGGCGACGCGATTCACGGCCTCGATTCGCTCGCACTCGATTCCGGCGTCACCCTGCGCCAGGACGTCGACGACGACGTCCCCACGTTGAACATCGACCGCGACAGGCTGTTCCAGGTGCTCACCAACCTCGCGAACAACGCCATCAAGTTCACGCCGGCGGGCGGATCGGTAACGCTGCGTGCCAGCCGAACCGGCAATCTCGTCACGTTCGCGGTCTGCGACACCGGCCCCGGCATCCCGGAAGAGGACCTGTCGAAGGTCTTCGACCGGTTCCATCAGGTGAGGTCGAAGGCCGAGGGCAAGACGCAGCAGAAGGGAACGGGCCTGGGCCTGTGCATCTCGCGGGAGATCGTCGAGCACTACGGCGGGCGGATCTGGGTGGAGAGCGAGGTCGGCCACGGCAGCGCCTTCATGTTCACGATCCCCGTCGATTCGGTCGCGACGGGCGCTGCGCCCGACATGACCACGGCCGACCAGCCCGGCGCCCAGGCGGTACGTGTCCTGATGATGCTAGACGATGAGCAGCTCACGGCCAGCGCACTGGCGGTACCGGCAACCGAGGGCATCGCATGCCGCGCGTGCACGAGCCTCGACGAGATGGCGGAGGCCGCGGCGGCCTGGTCGCCGGACGTGCTGGTGGTGTCGGAGAACACGGGCGGAGGAGACAGCGCGGCACTGTTCCAGCTCGCCCACGAGCACGGCATCGACCACGTGCTGGTGCACTCGGCGGAGCACGGCCTCACCTCGCCGTCGCTTCTCGACAGCTCGAACCTGCTGGTACCGAGCCTGCGCGGCCTGATTGCGCCCGGCGCACAGGTGATGGTGGTCGACGACAACGAGAAGTACCGCGGCCTGCTCGAGTTCGAGATCAGGGAGGCCGGCTACGACGTGCAATCCGTGGAGAGCGGGCAGGACGCTCTCGACTCGGTGGCCCACGAGGCGCCCGAAGCGATGGTCCTCGACCTGGTCATGCCCGGCATCGACGGCCTCACGGTGCTCGAGCGACTGCGCAAGACCGGCATCGACTTTCCGGTGCTCGTCTACACGGCGATGGACGACCCCGGCGTGGCGCTGGCAGCCAAGCAGCTCGGCGCGACCGAGGTATTCCGCAAGGACGAGGACGGTCAGACCGGCTACGCGGCGGTGGCCGCACGCGTGCGACGCGTGCTCACGCCCGCGCTCACCGGCAAGCCCGCCGCCCAGCACTCCATCCAGGCCCTACGCGATAAGCCCGCCTTCAACGCTTGAGACCGCGAGCCGGCGAGCTACCAACCACCGGTGCCCATGGGGGCGCCGGTCCAGCCGACCTCACCGCCGATGGTCGGATCGGCCGTGCCACCGCGACGCTTCTACGTCGGACCATCGTCTGCCAAACAATTTTTCTATTGATAGACTGACTTTATTTGGTACTCTCGCGCCCAAGGCCGCACCGCCGACGATAGTGCGCGTGCGAGCCAGGGCTCAGCTCGGCGGATACCGCAGGGCGTCACCACGATCGGGCGAACAGCGCGCGCAGCATCCGGGCGACGGGAGATGACCATGCAATTCGAGCGCACAGCTTGCCACCATCAGCCGTTCGGTCTCGTCGTAATGGCAACCACGCTCGCCATTACCCTCATCGTGCTTCAGGCGCTGCTGCCCGGCGGCGCGGCAGCCATCGATGCCGCGGGCTTCGCCCCGGCGTTCTCGATCGGCGGCCAGTCGTTCTCGACGTGGCAGGACTACTATTCCTCCGACTACTTCACGCAAAACGGGAAGCGGTGCGGCAAGCCGGCCAGCGTGGTTCCCCGCGTCGTCGCCCCTTCGGACTGCACGTACTCGCTCACCAATCCCTCGAGCGATTACGACACGGTCGACGTCTACGAGGTTCCGGTCGTCGTGCACATCATCGAGCACACCAACGGCGACGGCCAGATCTCCGACGCGCTGGTGAACAGCCAGATCGACGTGCTCAACGAGGACTTCCTCGCGCTCACCGGTACGCCCGGCGCACCCGGCTTCGACGTGGGAATCCAGTTCGTGCTGGCGAGCACCGACCCCGGCGGCAGCCCGACAACCGGCATCACGCGCTCGGTGAACAACACGTGGTTCGGCGACGGCGGCAGCTACTGGAACAGCCTGGCCTGGGACACCAGCCGCTACATGAACGTCTACACGAACAACGCCGGCGGCAACCTCGGCTACGTCCCCGACCTGCCGCAGGGCGGCATCGCCGGCGGCAACGACGATCGAGTCGTGATCTTGTGGAGCGCGTTCGGGCGCAACTCCTCTGGTGGCCCCCCTTACGATCAAGGCCGCACGCTCACGCACGAGGTGGGCCACTACCTCGGCCTGGAGCACACGTTCAACGGCGGCTGCGCATCGGGCTCGCAGCCGGGCTGCTACACCAGCGGCGACCTGATCTGCGACACGAACAGCGAGCAGACCGACACCGGCGGCTGCCCCGGCGGCAAGTCGAGCTGCGGGACGCCCGACCCGATCGACAACTACATGGACTACAGCGACGACACCTGCATGGAGATGTTCACCGACGAGCAGTCGCACCGGATGCGCTGCAGTCTGCTCAACTACCGCCCCGACCTCTACACACTGGCCACCCCGGCGGTGTGCGGCGACAACACGCGCTCCGGCGCCGAGGAGTGTGACGGAACCGACGACTCGGCCTGTCCGGGTCTGTGCCAGGTCGACTGCATGTGCCCGCCGCCGGTGTGCGGCAACGACCTGATCGAGCTGGGCGAGGAGTGCGACGGCACCGATCCCGGCTCGTGCCCCACCGAAGTGTGCGACCCCGACTGCACCTGCGAGGACCCGTCCTGCGGCAACAACGTGACCGAGGCGGGCGAGGAGTGCGACGGCACCGACGACGCAGCCTGCCCGGGCCTGTGCGAGGTGTCGTGTACCTGCCCGAACACCTGCAATACCGGAGACCTGCTCGTGCGAGCGCTCAAGTCGAGCGACACACGGTTCGCGCTGAAGACCGAGCTCGACAACTCGGGCGGTACCTACGACGGAGTCGATCCACGCAACCAGTACAGCCTGTCGGTCACCCAGGGCGCCGGATCGGTGAACATAGTCATCGCCGCGCTCGACGCCGGCTGGGTAAAGTCGAAGCCCGAGAAGGGCCGCTACCTGTGGAAGGGCGACCTCGACGGCCTGCGGCGCATCAAGGCCATCGACCGCAGCGACAAGAACGGCGAGTGGAAGATCATCGTGAAGGGCAAGGCCGTCCCCGGCGCCGGCGGCATCGACCTGTTCGACCCCACGCTGATCGACGTGCAGCTCACCATGGACGGCGTCTGCACCGAAACTTCCTACTGACCCGAAAAAGGGGACTGTCCCCTTTTTCAGAGGCTGCGAACGAGGTCGAGGGCTCGGCCGAGGGTGGTGAGCTTCTCGTCGAGGGTGGCGCCGTCGGGCATGAGGCGCACGGTGGTGATGCCGGCGTCACGGTGGGCGCGCAGACGGTCGCGTACCATGTCGTCGGTGCCGAGGAAGTTGGTCTGCAGGACCATCTCGTCGGGTACGCGCGCGGTGGCGTCGTCATGGCGACCGTCGAGCCACAGCTTCTGCACCTCGACGGCAACGTCCTCGAAGCCGCCGCGCTTGAACGAGTCGTTGTAGAAATTCGTTCGCGCCGAGCCCATGGCGCCCAGCGTGAACGCGAGCCCCTTCTTGCGCGGCGCGAGCAAGCGATCGATATCGTCGCCGAACGCCACGGCGCCGCCGGCCTGTAGATCGAGGTCGGCGAGCTCACGGCCGGTGCTGCCGGCCCCCTCGGCGATCGCATCGAGGTGCGCGCTCGCGTGCTCGGGTGTGAACGAAGCGCCGAGCCATCCATCGGCCACCTCGCCGGTCAGCCGCAGCCCGCGCGGCGCCAGGGTCGCGAGGTAGATCGGCAGCTCGGGCCGGTACTCGTGCGACAGCCGTAGCGCCTTCCCCTCCCCTCCCGGTAGCGGTAGCCGGAAGTGCCGGCCCTCGTATTCGAGCCGCTCGCCGCGCACCGCACGCCGGATGATGTCGACGTTCTCGCGCAAGCGGCCAGCGCCGTGCGCGAACGGCACGCCGTGCAGCCCCTCCACCACCTGCGGCCCGCTGGTACCCAGGCCGAGCACGAAGCGCCCGTTGGACATCGTCGCCAGCGACAGCGCGGTCATCGCCGTCATCGCGGGAACGCGCGCGCTGATCTGCATGATCCCGCTGCCGAGCGTGATCTTCGAGGTGCGCGCGGCCACGAACGCCAGGCTCGTCGCAGCGTCCATGCCCCACGCCTCGGCCGACCACGCGAAGTCGACGCCGAGTCGCTCGGCCTCGACGACGAACGTGACCACGTCTTCCCACTTGCGGTCGCGCCCGTAGGCCGGCCCACCGATGCCGATCGCGGTGCGCACGGCCCTGCTCTACGGCGCCGGCGCCAGCACCGCCAGCACCAGCAGCCGTCCCTCGCCCGTGTTGCGTATTCCGTGGGGAACGTCGGCGGGCGCTACCAGCATCACGCCGGCGGTCATGGCGAGATCGTCGCCCTCTAGCAGGAACACGCCCTCGCCCTCGAGCACGTGGTACACCTTGTCCATGCCCGCGTGCGCGTGCAGCGCGTGCTCCTGCCCCGGCTCGAACGCGTTGAGCCCCACCATCACACGGTCGGAGCGGAAGATCGTGCTCTTGCCCATCTTCTCGGTCGAGTAGACGGCGTGTTGCTCGGGACGAATGGCCGCGGGATGAACGAGACGAACGGATCGTGACGACGGTTCAGCGGTTGCCATGCACGCGAGTATAGCGGCGCGCCCGCCAGTCGCCAGACGAGTAGCAACCGCGGCTGCTCCCTGATAGCGGAGGGCTCCATGCGCGCGCGCCAATCACGACAGCCCAGCCTGCTCGACCCGACGTCGACGCGCCGTTGCGGCCGCATGGTCGTCGCCGTAGTGGCCCTTGCGCTCGCCGGAACGGGAGCCTGTGCCAGCAAGCAGAACGCCGCCGATCCGGCCGCGCAGGAGCTGCGAGTGCGCCTGAACCAGGGCCCCGTGCTGCCCGCGCCACCGACGCCGGCCGAGTGCGGACCGAGCTACGAAACGAACGTCGCCGCAGCCGAGGTGTTCATCACCGACAGCGCCCACGAGAAGGCGATCGCGACGTATCGGGCAGCGCTCGCTCTGTCGTGCGGGGAGCTCCCGAACTACGAGCTGTACCTGCGCATCGCGCTCGTGCAGTGCCAGAAGCCCGACTATCACGCCGGCCTTCGAGCGCTCAAGGACTTCGAGTGCATGATCGGCGTCGACGCCAGCGAGCTCGCTTGCTACGCCGACGCCGGGCGCAACCCCGAGCTCACCGACGCGTGCTTCGACGCAATGTGCGTGAACGACCCGTTCGACCTCGCGGATCATTCCCACGAGGGCGGCGACGACCAGCACGCCGACGGTGCGGACCACACCCACCAGACCGATGCAGCACCGGTCGACGAGGCCGACCACGACGGCGCCGACGACGCCCACCAGGCCGGCGCAGCAGCGGTCGACGGCGAGCAAACCGAGGAAGACCGCGCCGCGCGCGTCGAGCGGCTGCGCGCCGACCTCACCACGGCCAGGCGGTTCTGCCTCGCCGCACTCTAGGCTGAGCCGCTCCTGGCGTATCGCGGCTCGAAACCGATGAACGTCTCGACCCGAGCAACCATCACGGTGCGGGCAACCCCCGAGGCCGTCTTCGACCTGGTCAACGATCCAGAGCGCACGCCCGATGTATTCGTGGCGCACGGCCCGATCGTCGGTGTGACCGGCGCCCAGGTGGTGAGCGCAGGGCCTCTCGCCGAGGGCAAGGTGCGCCACATCACCACCGCCGACGGCGCGACCCTGACCGAGACCATGCTCACGTTCGATCGCGCCTGCGCGGTTCGCTACCGGCTCGAGGGCCTCGCCAGACCGTTCTCGTTCCTGGTACGTCACGGCGATGCGAGCTGGCGCTTCACGCCCGAGGAGGGCTCCACTCGCGTCGAATGGACGTACACGTTCGAGCTCACCACGCCGCTGGCCTGGCCGCTGGCCGCGCTCATCGTCGGCACGGTGTTTCGCGGCTGGATGAACAGCTGCCTGCACCGCGTCAACGAGATCCTGAACGACAGCGAGTAGCCGCGACCGCGAGCGCCGGTTGCTTGAGTCGGCTCGTACCGGAGACCACGATCGTCACATCCGGCCGCACGGCGCGCACGCAGCCCACCCGGCCTCGATGATGAAAGAGCCCGACAGCGACTACTACCTGCGACGACGCGAGAAGCTCCTGCGAGGTTTCGACCGCCTCGCCGCGCGCCTCACGAAGAGCCTGGCGGCCCGTCATGGCGACGCGTTCGCCGAAGCCGTGGTGGCGGAGACTCGGGTGAACTTCGCCGGACTGATTCCGTCGCTGCCCTACATCGGCGGCGGCCGCAACATCTTCACGTGGGTCATGATCGTCAATGGCGGGATGGTCGCGCTGTATCGCGCCATGGAAGCGCGCGGCCAGACGGCCGAGGGCACCGTTCGCGTATGCGCCGAAGTGTTCGACGAGTTGTTCCGCTCGTGGCCCGGCTCGCTACTGCGTCTGGCCGGCAAGCTGTCGTTCACACCGGTCGTGCGCCGAGTGCTCAGAAAACAAGCCGAGCGCTCGCAGCGCCGACAGTATGCAGCCGACTTCGTGTACGAGCTTCGCGAGGTCGACGACGAGCTGGCGCTGGTCTTCGACGAGTGCGCCGTGAACAAGTACTACGAGGCCGAGAAGGCCGAAGCGCTCAAGCCGTACTGCAACTTCTTCGACGTCACGTACAGCCGACTCATGGACATGGGCGTCGACGCTCGCGAAACCATCGGTCTGGGCTGCGAGAAGTGCAGCCTGCGTTACAAGCACCGACGCGACACCGTGATTCCCGCCAGCCTCGACGGCGTGCTGCCGCGAACGTGAGCACCCTCGCCGCCGGCCGCCCGCGCCACTGGCAACAGGAGCATCGATGACGACCGAGGATCGAAACAAGCAGCTCGTGCGAGAGTGGGTCGAGGCGCTGTCGGATGGCGACGCGGACAGGGTGTGCGCCATGTACGCGCCCGGGCTGGCCTACTACGTCGTGGGCGACTGGCCGCTGGGCGGTCACTTCGGACGCGGCTACATGGAGCAGAACTGCCGCGACGTGTTCAAGGTCTTCCCGCGGGGGCTGCGCTTCGAGACCGAGCGCATCGTCGCCGACGGCGACTGGGTGTGCCTCGAGATGCGCTCGGGCGGCGACCACGTGAGCGGCCGCCACTACGCGAATCACTACACGTACTGGTTCGAGATCAAGGACGGCCAGATCACCCAGCTCAAGGAGTGGCTGGACACGAAGCTCGCCAACGAGGTGCTGTGCGGAAGCGAGGCGGCCATCGAGTTCGAGTCGCGGCGGCGCTGACGCGGGCACCCGATCAGACCCCACCTGCATTTTCCGCTTGCACGTGTCGGGCCCACGACACAGGCCCTGGTCCGTGCGCTCCGGCACGCAGCTCGCGCGTGCTAGCCTGTGGCGATTGACGCTACCGGGCGCGGTCGTGGATGCACCGCGGGCAGCGTCACGGTTGCGCCCCGACAGCGGCTCGGTGGTGCGGACAAGAGGCGGTGGAGAGGAGCGTCGCGGGGATGGCGAGGTGGCAGATTCGCGACCGGGCCGAGCGGGCCTGGCCGGTGCTGTGGAAAGGCGTCGCAGTGCTGTGGCTGGCAAGCCTGCTGCTCGTGCTGCCTCTGCGCTGGCTCGCGCCGCCCACCACGGCGTTCATGCTGCAGAGCGATCCCGATCCCGCGCGACACCACGACTGGGTCGACTGGGAAGACATCTCTCCGCACATCGCCATCGCTGTAGTCGCGGCCGAGGACCAGAAGTTCCCCGAGCACTTCGGCTTCGACGTGGGCGCGATTCGCTCTGCGATCGCACACAACAAGGAACGTGAGCTACCGCTCGGGGCCAGCACGATCTCGCAGCAGGTGGCGAAGAACCTCTACCTGTGGCCCGGCCGCAGCCTCGTGCGCAAGGCGATCGAGGCGTACCTGACGGTGCTCATCGAGGTCGCGTGGCCGAAGCAGCGCATCCTCGAGATATACCTCAACGTGGCCGAGCTCGGCCCCGGCGTGTTCGGCGTGGGTGCGGCAAGCGAGCTCTACCTGGACAAGCCGGCCGTCGCGGTCGACCCCGACGAAGCCGCGCTGCTCGCCGCAGTGCTGCCCAACCCGCACCTCATGAGCGTTGCACGACCGTCGACCTACGTGATCGATCGGGCCGACGAAATTCGCGAGCAGGTCCGGGCGCTCGGTGCCACGGCCTACCTCCACGACCTCTGAGCAGCATGCGCCGCGCACTCGCGGCCCCGGCACCGCGTCGCCGCGTCGCCGCGTCGCCGCGCCGGCGTGCCGGCGTGCCGGCGTGCCGCCGTGCGCGCCTGCAGGAGCGTCGCCGAGCAGCCGTAACCTCGGTTGCATGAAGCGCGTCGCGCCTGTAGCCGCGCAGACGAAACCGTGAGCAGCAACGTGGCACACCACATCGACGATTTCACGGCGCCGCGGCTGCCGTGGCCGGTTCGCGCCTGCAATCGTGTGGCCGGCCCGCTCGCGACGCGCCTGGTCTCGTTCGACGACGACGAGCTGCTGGCCACGGCACGCAAGCGAACCGGCCTCGACGACTTCGGCCATGACGGCTTTCGCGAGCCGCTGGCGGTTCTCACGAACGCGCTGCGCGTCGAGGCACGGCTGAGCCCACTCGGCCGCGTGATGGCGCGACAGCTCATCGTGCAGCTGCTGTCCACCCGGCTGCGCGCCGAGGACCTCATCACGTGCCACCCCGAGATCCTCGAGGAGCCGATCCACGCGCCGATATTCATCGTCGGGCTGCCACGCACCGGCACCACACACCTGCACAACCTGGTATCGCAGGACCCGTCGCTCAGGTCGCTACCGTACTGGGAAAGCCTCGAGCCGGTTCCTCCGGGAGCACTGCCGGTCGGCGACGACGGCACCGACGCCGACGACCCGCGCCGGCGGCGCTGCGAGCAAGCGCTCAAGCTGCAGCACTACCTCATGCCGCTGTTCGAGCTCATGCACGAGATGACGGTCGATGCAGCGCACGAGGAGATCCAGCTCCTCGCCGTCGACTTCTCGACCATGCTGTTCGAGACGATGTACGAGATTCCGAGCTACCGGGACTGGTACAAGGCCAGCAATCAGACCTCGGCGTACCGCACCCTGCGCAGGATGCTGCAGATGCTGCAGTGGATCCGGGGGCCGAAGCGCTGGGTGCTCAAATCGCCGCAGCACCTCGAGCAGATCGGTCCGCTTCTGAGCGTGTTTCCCGACGCCCGCATCGTCCAGACCCATCGCGACCCGCTGCGCGTGCTTGCATCGATGATCACCATGGCCGCCTACGGCCTGCGCGTGCAGAACCAGCCCATCGATCCGCACGTCACCGGCCGCTACTGGCGCGACCGTGTCGAGGACCTTCTCCGCGCGGCCGTGGAGAACCGGCCGTTGATTCCCGCGGGGCAGGTCATGGACGTGCGCTTCCACGAGTTCATGGGCGACGACGTGGGCACCGCGGGACACGTGCTCGAGTTCGTCGACCAGGCCGGTGGCGACGGGGCCCGGCGAGCCATCGAGCGTTACATGGCGGCCAATCCGCGAGGCAAGCACGGCACGATCGACTACCGGCTCGACGACTTCGGCATCGACGCCGACGAGCAGCGACGCGCGCTGCGTTTCTACCAGGACTTCTTCGACGTTCCCGACGAGTGAGGTCGCGACGACTCAGCCCGCGGCGAGATCGGAGATCGGCACCACCGACGCCTGCGGCTGGCCGGGCACTGCCTCGGGGAGGAACCAGCGAAACCAGATGTAGCCGCTGGCATGACCGGCCGTCGACACCCAGTTCGGCGCGCCGGGATCCTCTGCCGAGATGACAATGCGCCACGAGCCGTCGTCCTCGTAGTGCACCTGCTCGCCGTTGATCGTGACGCGCTCGTAGCGGTAGTCGAACGTCTGCATGAACGGATTCCACAGGCACATGTTCCAGAACACGCACGACGGTGAGCGGCCCTCGAGCACCAGCGCCTGGCCCGCGTCGAGGTCGAAGCGCCCCATGGCGTAGGAGGCGTCGCCGGCGGCCCAGCCGTAGGTGACCTCGGGAACCGGATACGGCTCGGCAATACGATTGGCCAGCTCCGCGTCGGATGGCAACGGGTTGATGTTCGTGAGGTCGCGCAGAAAGCTCGTGGCCGCACGCAGACGCACCGCCATGTCGGCGTCGTCGAGACGCGGGGGCGGCGCGGAATCGAGCGCCTCGATCTCCAGCTCGGTGGCCTTGCCGTCACCGGGATGGGCCAGGTAGTCGCGCGTCACCAGCGCGACGCTATCCGCGTCGAGCTTGATCCAGTTCGCCGCGCCGGAGGCGGGTTCGGTCGGACCCAGGATCACCTCGAACGAGCCGTCCTCGCCGATCTCCATGCTGCGATCGTTGAGCGTTGCGACGATGCGCGTCGACCAGTGCCCGTCGGCCGGACCGCCGTAGACGGTGAGCGAGAAGTAGCACGCATCGCCGAGCCGGCCGCGCATCCGGTAGGTGGTAGCCGGATCGACGGGCGCGAAGCTGTAATAGGAGTCACTGTTGTCGCCGCCCCACTTGCGCGTCGGCAGGTTCGGGCCGGCGATCGGCACGATAGAGGGCCGCGCCGGATCGGCCCACAGGTAGCACTCGAGCGCGATCGACAGGATCTCGGTGAGCCAGCGGTAGCCCTCGAGCACCGAGGTGTCATCGACGGCGCGCGGTCCGTCGAGGAACAGAGCGTCGCCGTCGCGCACCAGATCGAGGAGCTCGTGAAACGCCGCCGTGGTCTCGAACGTCCGTGCTGCCATGTCGCCCTCCCGTGGCAGCGGCGGATCATCGCACCGCGGGACGGCCATGGGAAGGTGCGCGCGGCGAGGTCACCCCGCCGGCCGCGGCGGTGAGCCACCCGGCGCGTTCAGGCTACCGAGCAACACCATGAGCAGCCCGAGCAGGATCTCGTCGACGAACGGGATCATGTCGGGAACCAGTACGTCGACGACGAACACCACCGCCGTCACCGCGAACAGCTGCGGAAAACGAAGCCGCGCCATGTAGCGCATCAGGAACATGACCAGCGGGTTCTTGACCGACTTCACACATTCACGGATAAGTGTTGCCGACAGCCGATGAAAGCCGAACGGATATTCCTGTTCCTCATGACCGCGGTATGGCTCCCCTATGGCCTGTTCTGCCTCGCGCAGCCCGCGTTTCTCGAGACGGCCGCCGGGCTCGCCCTGGACAGCACCACCGCCGACACCGAGGTGCGCGCCATGTACGGCGGCCTGCAGGCAGCCATCGGCGCGCTCTCGCTGGCCGGTGCCCTGCGACCGAGCCTGGCACGACCGGCGCTGGTGATGCTGGCGTTCCTGTTCGCCGGCCTGTTCAGCGGACGTGCGATAGGCATGATCATGAATGCCGACTTCTCGGCCTACACCGTCGGAGCCGTCATCTTCGAAGCGATGGGTTTCGGCTTCGGGGCGAAGCTCGCGGCGCAGGCCGGCTCTTCTCCTCAGGCCGACCTCGCCTCGAGCTGATCGGCGACCGCATTGCGGCACGCGCCCGAGATGGCGTCGGCCAGCTCCTCGTCATCGAGCGCGCGCGAGACGACCAGCCCTCCCACGCACAACGCCATCGCCGCCAGCGCGCGCGGGTCGAGCTCGGGCGTACCAGCCGGCTTCTCCAGACCGCGCGCGAACTCGATCGCCAGCTCGCGGACCTTCTCCGTATACGCGCGCCTGGCGTCGGCGCCGCCGCGCGCGACGTCGGTCGACAGCGACGCCATGTGGCATCCCCGCCCTACCCGCTCGCGGTTGTCCGGGTGCAGGTAACCGTCGACCACGACCAGCGCCTCGCGCGTCAGCTCTCCACGCGTACCGCCCGGACGCGCCCGCATCCTGGTGATGAAGTCGTGCTCGCCCCTCAGCACCGCGGCGAACAACGCCGCCTTGGAGCGGAAGTAGCCGTAGAAGCCTCCGCGCGTGAGCTTCGACGCCGCCATGATGGTGTCGACGCCGACGCCGTCGTAGCCGTGGCGGCGAAACAGCCGGGCTGCGTGCGTCACGATGCGCTCACGCGTGCGCTCCTTGTGCTCGGGCTTGTATCGCATGGGTCACCTCTTGACATTCATTGCATGATGAGTGTAATGCAATGTACGCGGTGGTCAAGTGAGCCGCGACGGAGGCACGAGCGATGGCCGACCACGGAATCGAGCTGCTGCAGTTCCCCTACTCCCACTTCAACGAGAAGGCCCGCTGGGCGCTGGACTTCAAGGGCGCCCCACACGTGCGTCACGACTACCTGCCCGGCCCGCATGCCCCGGCGATCAAGCGTCTGACCGGCCAGACCTTGGTGCCGGTAGTACGCTTCGACGGGGAGCTGGTCGCTGGTTCGGCTGCGATCATCGATGAGCTCGAGCGCCGCTTCCCCGAGCCCGCGCTGGTTCCGACCGATGCAGGGCTGCGCAAACGCGCCCTCGAGGTGCAGGCCCACTTCGACGACCACGTGGGGCCGTCGGTCCGGCGCGCGCTGTTCTCGGTGCTCACCCGCTGCCCCGACTACATGTGCTCCATGTTCTCGTCCGATCGTAGCTGGCCGGTGCGAACCGGGTATCGAGCGATGTTCCCCGTTGCGCGCATCATGATGGACAAGGCCATGAACATCTCCGACGAGGCCGCCGTCGAGCGCGCCTACGCCGAGACAGACAAGGCACTGAACTTCGTGGCCGACAGTGCAGGCCCGGACGGGCACCTGGTGGGAGACACGTTCACCGTTGCCGACCTGGCCGCCGCGTCGCTGCTCGCACCGACGGCCGATCCGCCGGATTCGCCCATGCACCGCCCACGCCCGCTTCCCGAGCTGATGGTGCGCTGGCACGAGCGCTGGGAGAAGCACCCGGGCGTGGCGTGGGTGCTCGACATGTACCGTCGCCACCGTGCGCCGCGCGCCGGACGCGCCGCGAGCGCCGGCGGCAGCGTCGCAGCCTGAGGCGACCGGCCATGCGCAGCCGCATCGAGCTACCGGCGCTGCTGGCCGTCGTGGCCGTGGCACTCGTCGTCTCGGGAATACGGCCGTACGAGCGCGGCACCTGGTTGCTCGAGGTCGCGCCGGTCTTGCTCGGCGCGCCGCTGCTGGTGATCACCCACCGACGATTCCCGCTCACCCCGCTGCTGTACCGGCTGCTGTTTGCGCATGCCCTCATCCTGATCGTCGGCGGACACTACACGTACGCGCGCGTGCCGCTCGGCTTCTGGGTGCAGGACCTGTTCGATCTGGGCCGCAATCACTACGACCGCCTCGGCCACCTCGCACAGGGCTTCGTGCCGGCCATCCTCGCACGCGAGATCCTGCTGCGCACCTCGCCCCTGCGCCCGGGTCGGTGGCTGTTCTTCGTGGTCACCTGCGTGTGTCTGGCGTTCAGCGCGTTCTACGAGATGCTCGAGTGGTGGGCGGCGATCATCGGCGGCGACAGCGCGGAGTCGTTCCTCGGCACGCAGGGCGACGTGTGGGACACGCAGTGGGACATGTTCCTCGCGCTCCTCGGCGCGCTCGGCTCCCAGCTCCTGCTGGGGCGCGCGCACGATCGCGCGCTACAGAACCTGGACTGCGAGCGGGACTGACATATACGTCGGCGCTACGCGTCCACGCCGGAGGCTGTCACTGCGGCCCCGACGCCTAGAGCTGGACCCACACGCTCTTGGTCTGCGTGTACAGCTCGAGCGCGTGCTGGCCCAGCTCGCGTCCGTAGCCGCTCTCCTTGTAGCCGCCGAACGGCGAGGCCGCGTCGAACGCGTTGAAGCAGTTGATCCACACGGTGCCGGCACGCAACGCCGCGGCGGCACGGTGAGCCTTCTTGATGTCGCTCGTCCAGATACCCGCCGAAAGGCCGTATGCCGTGTCGTTGCCGAGCTCGATCACCGAGTCGAAGTCCTTGAACGTCAAGGTCGAGACCACGGGGCCGAAGATCTCCTCGCGTGCGATCTTCATGTCGTTGCTGACGCCGTCGAACACCGTCGGCTTCACGAAGTAGCCCTTCGGGTGCGCACGCTCACCGCCGGCGAGCACCTTGGCGCCGGCGTCCTTGCCGGCCTCGATGTAACCGAGAATCTTCTCGAACTGCTCCTCGCTCACCTGGGCGCCCATCTCGGTGGATTCGTCGAGCGGATCGCCCACCTTCACCTTGCCGGCGAAATCGCTCAGCTGTCCGACGAACTCGTCGTGTACCTTCTCTTCGACGAACAGACGCGAGCCGGCGCAGCAGACCTCGCCCTGGTTGAAGAAGATGCCGGTCATGGCGCCGCGCACCGCCTCTTCCATGTCGGCGTCGGCAAACACGATGTTCGGCGCCTTGCCGCCGAGCTCGAGCGAGACACGCTTGAGCGTTCCCGCCGCCTGGGCCTGAATGAGCTTGCCGACCTCGGTGGAGCCGGTGAACGCGATCTTGTCGACACCGGGATGCTCGACCAGCGCCTGGCCGGCGGTGGGCCCGTAGCCGGGCACGATGTTGACGACGCCTTCGGGAAAGCCTGCTTCCTGGATCAGCTCGCCGAGCCGCAGCGAGGTGAGCGGCGTCTGCTCGGCCGGCTTGAGCACGACCGTGTTGCCGCACGACAGCGCAGGGCCGAGCTTCCAGGCGGCCATGAGCAGCGGGAAGTTCCACGGGATGATCTGCCCCACCACGCCGACCGGCTCGCGGCGGGTGTAGTTGAGGTAGGGGCCGTTCACGGGGATGGTCTCGCCGTGAATCTTGTCGGCCCAGCCGCCGTAGTACTCGAACACGTCGATGACCTGCTGGAGGTCGACGTTCGACGTCTCGCGAATCGGCTTGCCGTTGTCGAGCGTCTCGAGCGTGGCCAGCTCGCGTCGGTTCTCATCGATCAGACGGGCGAGCCTGAACAGCAGCCTGCCGCGATCGCGCGCGCTCATCGACGACCACGGTCCCGATTCCAGAGCGCGGCGCGCCGCGATCACCGCCCGGTCGATGTCGGCCCGATCGCCCTCGGCAACCGCGACCAGCACCTTCTCTGTGGCCGGATTGACGGTGTTGAACGTCTTCCCCGACGCGGCGTCCACCCAGTCGCCGTTTATGAAAAGCTTGCCCGGCTTCAGTGCCGGCAGATCGCCCGTGGCGTGCGCCCCAGCCTGTGTCATGGTGTCCTCCCTCGCCGTACCCGGCGAACCAGCGCCGAACCTAGTGCCGCGCATTCCCCCACTCAAGAGGCCGGCAAGCTCGCCTGCACCCGGGCACAGGGTGGCGCGGTCCGCGGGCCTTGCGACACCACGCTCGACCCGGCTTGACGCAGAGTCGGCGGCGGTCGTATGCTACCTCGCAGTAGCGCCCAGCCGGAGTCTTCGCCGGGTGCAGCTGACAGATCCTGGTCAGACGCGGCTGGAATCGGGGCATCGCGAGGCGGCCCGACGTTCTCGCCAGCAGCGCGATCCCCGTCATGAGTGAGTCGCACCGGTGCACGACCCCACGGCGTGAGGCGTGGGCGCCGGTAAGACCAGGGGGCGTGATGATCAGGGTCGGTCGCACGAACGACAGCGCGAGCACTGTGGCACACATCGGACCACACGGGCGTGCCGATTCCAGCTTCCCGCTCAACGTCCTGCTGGTCGAGGACAACCCCGCCGACGCCCACCTCATTCGCGAGCTCCTGCGAGCGGTCTCGGCCAGCATGTTCGTCATCGAGTGGGTCGACCGCCTCGACCTCGCTCTCTCGCGACTGGCCGAGGGCAACGTCGACGTGGTCCTCACCGACCTCAGCCTCCCCGACAGCCACGGTCTCGAGACGGCACTGGCACTGCAGGAGCGCGCACCGAAGGTCCCGGTGGTGGTACTGACGGCCGTCGACGACGACAACGTCGCCGTCGAGGCCGTGCACCTCGGAGCGCAGGACTACGTGATCAAGGGCCAGACCGACGGCGCGTTGCTGACGCGTACGTTGCGTTACGCCGTGGAACGCAAGCGCGCCGAAGGCCTGGAGTTCCTGCTGCGCGAGCTCGACCATCGCGTGAAGAACACGCTCGCCACCGTGCAGTCGATGGCCGACCTTACACTCAACTCCTCGTCGTCGTTGCCCGACTTCGCCGTCGCATTCCGCGGCCGCCTCGGGGCACTGACCCGACTGTACGAGGAGCTGTCGCGAACCAAGTCGGCCGGCCTCGACCTCGACCGTCTCGTCGAGCTCGCCGTGGGGGCGCACGAAGCGACCAGCGGCCAGATCAGCGCCTCCGGCGACGCGGTGAAGATCTCGTCGAACTGGGTCCGATCGATCGGCATGGCGCTGCACGAGCTCGCGACGAACGCGACCCGCCACGGCGCGCTCACCAAGGCAGCCGGCAGGGTCGCCGTCACGTGGTCGGTGGAAACGACGGACACCGGCCGCTTCCTGCGCATTCACTGGGTCGAGTCCGGCGGTCCAGCGGTTGCCACACCGCTGGTGCGTGGCTCGGGAACCACGCTCATCGAGGAAGCCATAGCCTACGAGACCGGCGGCACCGTGAGAATGCGGTTCGACCCGGCCGGCGTGACCTGCGAGATCTCCATACCCGTCACCGGCCAGGTAGCCAGCGCCACCTGAGCACGACACTGATGAACGACCCGGAGGATTCGATGATTGCGGGGAACGAGACGCCGGCGCTCGCAGGCGTGAGCGTGATCGTGGTCGAGGACAACTTCGTCGTCGCGCAATCGCTCAAGTGGTTGCTCGAGTCGTTCGGCTGCACCTTCGCCGGCATGGCGGGGACGGTCGACGCTGCCCTCGGCCTCATCGACAGCGTCGACTTCGACGTGGCGATCCTCGACATCGCGCTCGACAAGGAAGACGTTGCGCCGGTGGCGACACGCATACGCGAGGTCGGCCGTCGGCTGATCTACGTGACAGGCTACGGCGACAACGAGATGCTGCCCGAGCACCTGCGCGACTACCCGCGCCTGAGCAAGCCGGTCGACCCCGACCGGCTCGTCGAGACCATTCTCGAAACCGTCAGCGAGGCCGCCCCTCCCGCGCCGTCATGACCTCAACTCCGCGTCCACCGGCGGCACAGTGAAATAGAACGTGCTCCCGTTTCCGGGGGCCGACTGCACCCAGATGTGGCCACGGTGCCGCTCGACGATCTTCTTGCAAATCGCCAGGCCGATACCGGTACCGGGGTAGTCCTGATGGTTGTGCAGTCGCTGGAAGACCGAGAATATCCTGCGCGCGTGCCGGGCCTCGATGCCGATACCGTTGTCTCGCACCGAGAACATGCACGCGCCGTTTACCAGCTCGGCGCTCACGTGTACGCGCGGTTGCGTATCGCCGTGAAACTTGATCGCGTTGCCGATCAGATTCTGGAACACCTGCGCCAGCTCGCTCTCGTCGGCCACCACGCTCGGCAACGGGTCGTGGGTAACCACCGCTTCCGTCTCCTCGATCGCCACATGTAGATTCGCCACCGCCGCTCCGAGCACGTCCTCGCAGTCGGTGCTTGCGAGCTCCCCGCCGCGGCGCCCGACGCGCGAGTACGTGAGCAGATCGGTGATCAGCTGCTGCATCCTCACGGCACCGTCGACGGCGTAACCGATGAACTCGTCGGCGTCGTCCCCCAGGCGGTCCCCGTAGCGACGCTGGAGCAGACCGCAGTACCCGGCGACCATCCGCAGCGGTTCTTGAAGATCGTGCGAGGCTGCGTACGCAAACTCCTCGAGCTCGGCGTTCGATCGCTCCAGCTCGGCGTTCGACGTCTCGAGCTCCTCGGCATAGGCCGCCAGCGTACCGGCCGACTGCTTGCGCTCGATGGCGTTCACGAAGATCTCGGCCGCGACGGTCAGCAACGTGACGGACTCCTCCGGCCACTGCCTGTCCGGCTCGAACGAACCGAATCCGAGGAAGCCGATCGGCCCCTGGCGAGCGACGAGCGGCACGTCGACGATCCCGCGTAGCCCGAGCGACTTCAGGAACTCGCGCTCCGCTGCGGCGTCGTCACCGAGGCACTCGATGTCCGGCACATGCACGGTCTCACCCTCGACCAGCTGTGCGGCCAGCCACCGGTACTCGCTCAGGGGCAGCTCCTGCATTCGCGAGATCAGCGGCTCGTGGCCCTCGCTGTTCCACTCGTGCGTGCTCGAAACCGCCGTGTGGTCCTCGTTGAGCAGGAAGATGGTCGCGCGATCCACGCTCGCGAACGTCGCAAGGCGTCCGAGCGCGGCGGTGATTCCTTCATCGAGGCGCTCGGCGGGCAGGTTGATGAAGTCGGCGGCCAGATGCGTGATCAGCGTTTCGAACTCCACACGATAGCGAAGCGCGCTCTCGGTACGCTTCCTCTCGGCGATATTGCGAATGATGCCAGTGAAAGCACGCGTACCGTCGCTCGCCTGCCAGCTCGCCAGCGACAGCTCGACCGGGAACTCGGAGCCATCGGCTCCCAGCGCCTCCAGCTCCACCGTCTTGCCCACCACCCTGCCCCGGCCCGTTTCGACGTAACGCCGCAATCCCCCCCGATGGGCGACGCGATATCGTTCGGGCATGAGCATCGTCATCGGACGTCCCACGACGTCGCTCGCCGGATACCCGAACATGGCCTCGGCAGCCTCGTTGCAATACGTCACGGTACCCGAGTGATCTGCCGAGACGATCGCATCGGTGGCGGTCTCGGCGACGGCGCGCAGCCGCCGGTCGCTCTCGCTCACGCGGCGTTCGAGGTCTCGCTGTGCTACTCGCAGCTCCGCGTCGCGACGCTCGATCTGTGCCAGCATGTGATTGAACGCGTCGGTCAGCACACCGACCTCGTCGTCGGTCGTACGGGTGGCGCGCTGCGCGTAGTCCTCACCGCTGGCAACACGGGCCGCCGTACGCGTCAGACCGCGCACGGGGCGCGTCACCCGACGCGCCAGCATGAACGCGGCGACCAGCACGACGGCCAGAATCGACAGCTGCGTCGCCGCCAGCATCGTACGACCGTGCAGGACCGGCGCATAGGCCTCGGCCACGTCGATCTGCGCCACCAATCCCCAGTCGGCGTATCCCACCGGCCCGTAGGCGGCGAGCACCTCGACGCCGCGCTCGTCGGTCGCGCGCATGAAGCCGGTATGGCCCGCCGTCGCGGCTGCCATCATCGGCACGTCGTCGAGCGGCGCGTGGGTCGTGTCGCCGTCGGGACCGACGGGCAGCAGATAGCGGACCCCATCGCGGTCGCGACCGGCCACACGGACCTCGCTGGTCTCGCCGAGTCCCGACGCATCGGTCATCAGACGCACCAGCGGATCGACGTCGACCAGCACCATCACAACGCCGAGATCGCGACCGTCTTTCGTGCGAGCCGGCGCACCGACCCACGCGAAGTGGCCTTCGCCGTCGCTCAGCGGCTCGCCGAACACGCGGCCTTCGCGCGCAGCCAGATAGTCGTGATCGCCACCGAAGTCGCGGCCGGCGTAGGCAGGATCGGTGGAGGCCACCGCGCGGCCCGCCGCGTCGACGACACACACGGTACTGAACCCGGTCGTGTCGCGCAGCACGTCGTCGACGATGCGGGAGGTCTCCTCGGCGAACGCGCCCGCCTCGATTGCATGATCGTCGCGGAGCTCGAGCAGGTGACGCAGGCGGGTCCGGCTCGCCACCAGCCCGGCACGCTCGAGCTGCTGCGAGATGTACTGCTGGAGTAGCTCCCGGCGGGCTGCCGATTCGGCAGAGAAGCGCGCGTGAATCTGCTCGAACAGGATCTGACGCGAGTTGATGTAACCGACGGTGCCGACCGCGCCGCCGGCCAGCACGACCGCCAGCCCTACGATCGCCGCCAGCTTGGTGCGAATCGAGCGGCGGAACCCCAGGCTTCGCTTCGTATCGTGCTCGGCCAAACCCTCATGCCGCCGGCAACAGAACGCGGGCCGTCGTGCCACGGCCGGGCGTGCTCCTGAGCTGGATCAGACCGCTGTGCTCCTGGACGACGTTGTTCGCGATCGACAGGCCCAGCCCGAGCGGCTGCTCGCCCGCCTTCGTCGTGAAGAACGGATCGAACACGCGGCCGAGCAGGTCCTTGCGAATCCCGCCGCCGGTGTCCGCGATCTCACACACGACCACCCGATCGCCCGGATTGAGCGGCCCCTGCGGCGCCCGACCGCCGCCGATGTCGTGCCGCGTGAGCTCGCCGCTGGTGAAGCGAATCGTGAGCTTGCCGGATCGATCCATGGCCTCGACCGCGTTGAGAATCAGGTTGAGGAACACCTGCATCATGAGCCGGTCGTCGACGACGACGTCGGGGAGCCCGTGTGCCACCTCGGTGACCACGCGGATATCGCGTTCGGACAGCTCCGTGTCGATGAGCTTGCGGGCCGTCTCGACCACCGCGGTGAGCTTCGCACGCCGCATGACGGGCTTGCCCGGCCGCGGCGACAGGTCGAGCATCTCGCGCAGCAGCATCGCCTGCGTCGTACGCAGATCGCGGTACGCCTTCTCCAGCTCGTAGTAGGCACGCTCCAGCTCGGCCGAACGCTGGCGCTCCTGCATGATGGCCTGCTTTCGCTCGATGGCGTACTTGAGCACACGCGTGAGGAAGCGCTTGTCGGTCACGCCCTTCACGACGTAGTCCTGCGCGCCACCCTTGACGGCGTTCAGGGCCACCTCGTCGTCGTCGAGGCCCGTCATCAGCACCACCGCAACGCCGGGCGCGCACTCGTTGATCTTCTCGTACGTCCCCAGACCGTGGCTGTCGGGCAGGCCCAGATCGGCGAGAACCACGTCGATCGCCGGCTCGTCGGCGAGCCGCGCAAGCGCGTCCTCGAGACGGTCGACCCACTCCAGCTCGAACTCCACGCCGGGCCCGCGGCACAGCGTGTGCTCGACGAGCTTGGCGTCGCCGGCATTGTCCTCGACGAGCAGGACCCGCATTGTCGCGTCGCTGGAGCTCATGGTTTCGGTGGCAGCTTCACGACCTGCAGCCAGAAGTCCTCGATCGACCGGACTACCCGCATGAACTGATCGAAGTCGACCGGTTTCGTGATGTAGCAGTTGGCGTGATGGTCGTACGACTTGAGGATGTCCTCGTGAGCGCTCGATGAGGTGAGGATCACGACGGGTATGCAGCGCAGATCGGGGTCGTCCTTGATGATCGCGAGCACTTCGCGTCCGCTGCGCCGCGGCAGCTTGAGATCGAGCAAGATGAGGTCGGGGCGCGGAGCGTCGCCGTGTTCCCCCTCGCGGCGCAGGAACGCCAGCGCCTGATCACCATCGCTCGCGACACTCATGTGGTTCTGGACCTTCGCGTCGCGCAGTGCCTCCTGGGTGAGACGAACGTCACCCGGATTGTCTTCGACCAGAAGGATCTCGATCGGCGTCCCCGTTGCTCGTCCGTCCATTTAGCCGCACGCGCGGGGCAGCGAGCGCACGCTCCTCGCAGCAGATTACTCCAACGCGCCGGCCGTTGTCCAGAGCTTGCCCGGATAGCACCCATCCGGGGCCAGCGCGCACCGGAACCCGCAATATTGCCGGCCTTCCGGTGGCATGAGCATGTCCGAAAACGGCGAGACTCAGGCGGGGCGAGGGCCTATAACGGGCCTCATGAACGAGATCATCCTCCACCACTACGACATGTCACCGTACGCCGAGAAGATCCGGCTCATCCTGGGCCTCAAGGGCCTGCCATGGCGATCGGTACAGATTCCGATCGTGATGCCGAAGCCCCGGCTCACCGCGCTCACCGGCGGCTACCGGCTCACACCGGTCATGCAGATCGGCGCCGACATCTACTGCGACACGAAGATCATCGCTGCTCAGCTCGAACGGATCGCACCGACGCCCACCCTGTATCCGCCCGGAACCGGCGCGCTGGAGCGCGGCCTGTCGTTCTGGGGAGAATCGATGTTCCTCCCGGTCATCACGGTCTTCCTCGGCCGCGGCGGCATCCTGAACGACGACTTCGTCGAGGACCGCAGGAAGCTGATCCCCGGCGGGTTCGACATGGACCTCGTCAAGGCCATCATGCCCAGCAAGCTCGATCAGCTGCGCGCAAAGCTCGACCTGCTCGACATGCAGCTGAGCGACGGCCGCCAGTACGTCCTCGGCGACTTGATCAGCCTTGCCGACTTCTCGGCCTACCATCCCGTGTGGGCAATGACCCGCGATACCGTCACCCAGGAGCTGCTCGCGCCGTTCGAGTACGTGGTGGCATGGGGGCAACGCATCGCCGCCATCGGCCACGGCGGCAAGATCGAGATGGACGCGTACGAGGCGCTCGAGATCGCGCGCGAGGCGTCGCCGGCGACCACCGGCAGCGAAGATCACGACGACCCGAGCGGACACCGCCCGGGCGACCGCCTGCAGGTGATGCCCGAGGAGTACGGGCGCGACCCGGTGGTCGGCGAGCTGGTATCGTCGGATGCCCACGAGATCGCGCTGCGGCGCGTCGACGACGAGGTGGGCGAAGTCATCGTTCACTTCCCGAGGGAAACGTCCCTCATCTTGCCGGCCGGCTGACCGGCCTGGAGGAACCCATGTCTGCTAGCCGCAACAGCGCGCCCGCCGCGGCGCAACCGCTCGACGACGGCGAAGCCGGACGTCCGCTACTCGATCCGGCGCTGTGCTACAGAGCGCTGTCGAGCCGCGACGCACGCTTCGACGGCCGCTTCTTCATCGGCGTCGTCACCACCGGCGTGTACTGCCGCCCGGTGTGCCCGGCGCGCACGCCGAAGCGTCAGAACGTGCGATTCTTCCCGTGCGCGGCGGCGGCCGGAGAAGCCGGCTTTCGTCCGTGCCTGCGCTGCCGCCCCGAGTCCTCGCCCGGCACGCCAGCGTGGCTCGGCACCTCGGCGACGGTCTCCCGGGCGCTTCGCCACATCGCCGCCGGCGGGCTCGACGACGGCAGCGTCGGCGACCTGGCGGACCGGCTCGGAGTGGGCGAGCGTCATCTGCGCCGCCTGTTCATGGAGCACCTCGGCGCCTCACCCATCGCGGTGGCGCAGACCCGTCGAATCCACTTCGCGAAGAAGCTGATCGACGAGACCGACCTGCCGATGACGCGCATCGCGCTCGACGCGGGCTTCGCGAGCGTGCGCCGCTTCAACTCGGCCATCAAGAACGCCTACGACCGCAACCCAAGCGCGCTGCGCCGGCGTTCGGCGCGAACGTCGTCGCGCCCGGAGCGGCTCGCACTGAAGCTGCCGTTCCGCGAGCCGTTCGACTGGCCGCTACTGCTCGAGTTTCTCGCGCTGCGCGCGATCCCCGGCGTGGAGAACGTGTCGGACGGCGTCTATCGACGCACCGTACGGCTCGGCGAAAGGACCGGCGTGATCGAGGTCAGCCGGCCCGGCGAGGCCCCCTACCTGCTGCTGGAAGTGCCGGTCACGTTCTCGCCGGAGCTCGTGATGATCGTCGAACGCGTGCGACGCCTGTTCGACCTCGGCGCCGACCCCGACGACATCGACGGTCAGCTGGCCGCCGACCCTCGCCTTGGCGGACGGATCGCGCGCCGGCCCGGCATCCGCGTGCCCGGCGCATGGGACGGCTTCGAGATGGCAGTACGAGGCATCATCGGCCAGCAGGTCACGGTGCGCGGCGCGACGACGATCGTCGGCCGCGTGGTGGCGCGCCACGGCGAGCCGCTAGGGGAGGACGGCGAGACCGCCGGTGACAACGGCCACGGTGTGCCGGCACTCACGCACGTGTTCCCCGATGCCCACCGGCTCGCCGATGCCGACCTCGCGGGCATCGGCATGCCCGGCGGCCGCGCACGCACGATCGGCCGGCTCGCGGCGGAGGTCGCCGGCAACAGGATCTCGCTCGCCGAGCCGGTGGGGCTCGACCGCAGCGTCGACGCGCTCACGTCGCTGCCCGGCATCGGGCCGTGGACGGCGCAGTACATTGCCATGCGCGCGCTCGCCGAGCCCGACGCGTTTCCCGTGGGCGACGTCGGCGTGCAGCGCGCGCTCGGCAACGCCGACCGACACGCCACCGCGAAGGAGACAACGAAACGCGCCGAAGCGTGGCGGCCATGGCGCGCCTACGCGGTCATGTACCTGTGGACGATCGACGCGGCCGCCGCGCCCGTCTAGCAGACCGGCGGCCGGCGCCGATTCGATCGAGGCCCGGGGTTGAATCGAACCGGAAGCGGTTCGGAGGAGGGATGAGGAATGGAGCTTGCGACCGATGAGATCCGTTCGCCGATCGGCACGATCGTAGTCGTGACCGGCGAGCGTGGGCTGTGCGCGCTCGACTTCGACGACTGCCGCGAGCGGATGACGCGGCTACTGCGACGCCACCACGGCGAGGTCACGCTCGAGAAGCGGCGCAACCCGCGCGGCGTGAGCACACGAGTCCGGGCCTACCTCGAGGGACGGCTCGACGCGCTCGACGACATCACCGTGGACGCGGGCGGGACGGACTTCCAGCGCACCGTGTGGGCCGCGCTTCGGGAGATCCCGTGCGGGGCCCGGGTGTCCTATGCCGACATCGCCGGTGCCATCGGCAAACCGAAGGCGGCGCGGGCGGTCGGTGCGGCGAACGGACAGAATCCGGTCGCCCTGGTGGTGCCGTGCCACCGCGTGGTCGCGGCGGACGGAAAGCTGGCGGGTTACGCGGGCGGGATGAAACGGAAAGAGTGGCTGCTCGAGCACGAGCAGCGCGAGGGGCGGTTACGCACTGCGTAGTCTGCAATACCAACCACACAACGGCGTTTACGTCGGGAAAAGCCGGTCGAAGCATCCCCCGCGAAGTCGCCCCCTACTCTATAAAGGTGTAGACTGATCGTTCGCGTATCCCGATTGCAGTCGCGATGGTGAATAGCGGCCGGTCGGGATTCGTCGACACTTGGGTGTGGTGGTGGGATGCGGCGAGCGGGGCTCTCCCTTCTGTCTTTCTCTTCGAGTCGTCTTTAAACCTTGACCGGGCTGCGCGCGAGCGACTGAACGCTCGCGCAGCCGTCGTGGCCTGGTTCACCGACTCTCATCCGTCACCCTGCTGATTCGCGCGCGCAATTGCGCGCCTTTTAACGAGCGTGGCTGGAAACCGTACCCTAGCGCGACTCGGCCTGACGATCGGCCTCTCGGCATCGATCGTGGCCGTGGCCGCCCCTGCCCTTGCCTACGACGCCATGCTGTCGTGGCAGTCGGTCGGCCCTGCCTCGGGATACAACGTCTACGCCCGCTACGATGACCAGCCGTACGCTCCTGCCCTTGACATCGGGCTGATCGAACCTGAAAGCGACGGCGTCGTCCGCGTCGTGTTCGGCGGCCTGCTCATGGGACCTACGACCTACTTCGCCATCGGTGTCTACGACTCGCAAGGCGTCGAGCGCGGCCGCTCCAACGAGCTCTCGATCGACTACGCCACTGCCGCGATGTCACTGGATAGCGATGGCGACGGACTTCTCGACGGCGAGGAAGACCTCGACCTCGACGGTATCCGTGATCCCGGCGAGACCGACCCCCTCGACTCCGACAGCGACGACGACGGCCTGACCGACTCCGAAGAGGTCGAGAGCTACGGCACGAATCCTCTGGCCGCCGACAGCGACGGCGACGGCTACGCCGACGGTACCGAGGTGACCGCCGGCACCGATCCCAACCACCCGGGCTCGGGCGGCTCGCCGCAGTGCGGCAACGGCGTTGCCGAGGCAACCGAGGCCTGCGACGACGGCAACGGAAGCTCCAGCGACGGCTGCCTCCCGGGCTGTACCGCGGCCAGCTGCGGCGACGGCTACACGTGGTCGGGCGTCGAGAGCTGCGACGACGGATCGCTGAACGACGATGCCGACCTCGAAGGCTGCCGCACCGACTGTAGCTTCCAGGACATGTGCGGCGACGCGACCGGCGACGGCGTCGTCACCGCCACCGATGCCGCGATCATCCTGAGCAGCTCCGTGGGTCTCAGCGACGCTTGCCGGCTCTCGAGCTGCGACGTCGATGGTAACAACTCGATCACCGCAAGCGACAGCATCCGCACGTTGCAGGCCGCTACCGGCATGGAAGCCCAGCTCGACTGCCTGCTTCCAGTCGCGTTCACGCTCGACAGCACCGCTGCGATGGTCGAGCTCTCCTTCGCCATCCACTACGATGCCACCGGCTCGGCGTTCGCCGGGCAGGCAGCCGAGGTGGACTGCGAGGGCCTGGCCGGTCAGGGCGTGAGCTTCACTTTCGATAACGCCAGTCAGGCCGAGACGCTCTACGTGACGATCGATGCCGGGACCGGTATCGCCGGGCCGACCGACCTCGGCCTATGCCGATTCCTCAACCACGTGGACGCCGGCGCCCGGGTCGCCCCGCAAGACTTCACAGTCGCCTTGCTCGACTACATACCAGCCAACCCCGGACAGGGCGGCTCTCCCACCATCAGCGTTTCATTCTGACGCCTCAGGCCTCGTACTCGACCTAATGGCATCTGGCATGACGTGGTGGCCCATGGCCGCGCCGTGACGATTTCTTGCCTCCCCTCCCCGTTCGCTCATGCGGTAGAGCAACACTTTTCTAGCGTAGTTTCGCGCAGCGGCCGGCTCGGCCGGATGGTACGCACCTTGCGTATCTCCGTCCGATCATGCGCGCCGATCGGACATATAGCCTGCTGCGTCTGCTGTCATGCGCAGGCGTTGCGTTTCTCCTCACGGTCGCTACCGGCTTCACGTCGCAGGCATGGGCCGCCGACTACACCGCCGAGCTCTCGTGGACGCCCGTGGGCCAGGCAAGCGGCTATCGCATCGTCGTGCGCCCCGGCAACGACCCGGCAGAGCTTACCGACGTCGGTTCGCTGACCAGCGGCGCCGGCGGCCTGGTGTGGGCGACCATCCCGGGGCTGCCGCTCGGCCCCACGAGCTACATGTCGATTGCCACTTACGACGAGGAGGGCACCGAACGCGGGCGCTCCAACGAGCTCGCCATCGACTACGCGACCGCGGCCATGGTCGTCGACAGTGACGAAGACGGCCTGCTCGACGGCGAGGAGGACACCGACCTCGACGGCATCGTCGACGCCGGCGAGACCGACCCTGCCGACAGCGATTCCGACGACGACGGCTATGACGACGGCGAGGAGGTCGCCGCCGGCACCGACCCAAACCACCCCGGATCCTTTGGAGCGCCGGTGTGCGGCAACGACGTGCTCGAGTCCGACGAGGAGTGTGACGACGGCAACGCCGGTAACGGCGACGCCTGCCTGGCCACCTGCGTACCCGCCGCCTGCGGCGACGGCTATCTGTGGGGCGGGAGTGAGGAGTGCGACGACGGCGCGTTCAACAGCGACGCCGACCCCGATGCCTGTCGCGGCGACTGCACGCCGCAGGACATCTGCGGCGACGTCGACCAGGACGGCGACGTCACCGCTTCCGACGCGCTCGCGATACTGCAAGTTGCGATCGGCCTCGGCGCCGACTGCCGCTACTCACAGTGCGACACCGACGGCGACAACATGATCGTCGCCACCGACGCCATCAGGACCCTGCAGTCGGCTCTGGGCCTGTGGGACGGCCTGGACTGCGACTTGATGGTAACGCTGATGCTCGAGAATGCTGCCGACCTGACCGAGCTCGACCTCGCGGTCGACTACGCAGGCATTGGATCTACTTTCGTGGGAGAGCTGGAAGCGGTGAGCTGCGAGAATCTCGCGGGTGGGGATGTGTCGATGGCGTTCTCGAACGAGACGCCGACGGCCGAGCTGCTGGTTGCGAGCTCGTCGGTGGGTGTGATCTCGGGGCCGGTGGAGCTGGCCCGGTGCCGGTTCCACAACCGACGCGACGCCGGGGATACGATCACTGCGGAGGAGTTCTGGGTGGACGTTGTGGACTGGACGGGGGGAGCTGCGCCGGACGTTACGGTCGCGTTCTAGCGAGGGACGGCCCCTGCCTCCGTCAGTGCCTCGTAGATCGTGTCGGCGATGACGGCATAGCCGTCTGCGTTGGGGTGGGAGTCCTTTTCCCAGTACAGCGACCGGCTCGTCGCCGCCGCCTCCATCGCCGGCAATACGTCGACGAACAGCACGCGCTCACGACGTGCCCACACGCGAAGCCGACTGGCCGGGTAAGACACGTCGTCGATGCCAAAGTAGGCGGTATCGGAGGGACTGATCGGAATGTGAACCAGCACCGGCCGTGCCCCGCCGGCGCGGGCGATGGCCACGATGCGCGTCAGCTCCGCTTCGATCTCGTCCCACGCCTTCTCGTACAGGCCGTCGGCTACGAATACCTGCGGCCAGTCGATCGTGTGGCGCTGTCCACGCCGGTAGCCCAGATAGCGGGTCAGCACGACGCGCGCAGCGTGCGAGTTGAGATACAGGAAGGCGCCCGGGCTCCCGAGCAACGTCGCCTCGGCCGTCTTCAAATAGCCCGACGCATCCACCGCCACAGCCTCGAGGCCCATGTAGGTGTCCATCACGTCGTTCGGAGTGAAGCCGATCAGCACCACGTCCGGTGTGTAGGCCATTCCGTAGCGCTCGAGCAGCATTCGCTCGGGCTCGGGGAAGTACCTGGGAATACCCGCCTTGATGATCTCGGTCTCGGAACGCGCACTGCCCGATTCGTTCAGGCGCCGCTCGAGTCGTCGTAGATACGTGTCCTCATACGCGGCGCCGGCACCGTACGTGAAGCTGTCGCCCAACGCGAGGATCCGAAATACTCCGGGCGCTCGCCCGAGCGAACGGTCTCGGTCACGGAAGCCTCTGGCGTTGTGCACGAACTCGTAGTCGAACTCGTCGCTCCTCGAGCGCCCGCTGAACGTCGCGCTCGGCGCCGTCCGGTACGGCAGGGCCGGGTCGTGCACGAAGTAGCCGTACTCGTCGGACAGCTGCGGCGCGATGCCGAGCGTGCGAACGCCGAGCTCGACGGCCACCAGCGCGAGAACCGAAACGCACGCGACGGCGGCTGCTATCCGCCGCTTGCGTGCGTCGGTGTAGGAAAACGAGCGCGACACGGTTCAAGCCCACTACGGTCGAACAACCGCGACCCCCTAGCCTCCCGTCCGATAGACCCTGACCCCGGGAAGCCTGGCCTCGAGTCGCACGGAATCGTTGCTGGTGAGCTCCGTGCTCAGATGACCGTGCGGGTCGTCGTCCCAGTCGCGACTCAGGACGATCCACGTCGCGTGGTCGGGGCGGCTCGTTTCGGCAACGACGCGCTGCGCCTCGCCTCGCGTTCGTACCGGGCGTACAGGCAAGGCCTCCATCGATCGGTGTCCCATGTAGTGTTGCAAGACGTGCTTTGTCGACCCCGAGCTGACCACGATCCGGTCGCCCTCCCCGCTCGCCGTCTCGAGAAAGGCGGCCGCGCCGCGCAGATCCTCGCGAGCGTAGCGCGGATCGACGTGATCGCGCGCGACCGAGACGGCGGAGATCGAAACGAGCGCCAGCACTGCCGCGACTCGGACGGCCGGGGACCGTCGCATCAACCCGGCGGCGAGCAACAGCGCCAGCGCGGGCAGCGAAGCAAGCACGTAGCGGACGTTGAAAGCGATGCCGGTGAGCCAGCTCGCCACGTACAGCGACAGCGGAGGCACCACGAGCCATAGCAGCGGGTACGCGATGCGCGAACCGTCGCGAATCGCGCCGGCCACCGCAACTGCCCCGACCGTCGCCGCAACGAGGACGACCGCTGCGACCTCGGGCCAGTAAGCAGCCACCGTGGCCACGCTGGTGCTACGGTGCAGCTCCTCGAGTGGCGGCCCGATGCCGAACCCCGCGATGAACGTGAACGCCGTGTACGGCAGGGCGAGCGCATCGAAGCCACGCGTCGTGCTTGCCAGCGGGCTCCACACCGTTTCTCGCAATACCATCCGCCCGACGACGATTGCCGACGCCGCCGCTAGCGTACCGATCGCCGCGCCATGCGCGACGCGCACACGCCCACGAAGCCGCGTCGCCAGGTAGAGACCCTGCGCCGCGACGATCCCTACGTAGGCGTAGTGCGTGAGAATGCCGGCCGCCGTCACCACGAGATATCCGGCGACGATCTTCGCGTCGATTCGCCGGGCAAGGCGCGTCACGAGTAGCGACGACAGTGTCGCCCACATCGCGAGCAGCGCGTACATTCGCCCCTCGCGCGAGTACCACACGTGAAGCGGCGAGATCGTCAGCAACGTAGCCGCGAGCAAGGCGACACGCTCATCGAACAGCCGCCGGGCCACCAGGAACAGCAGGCCGATGGTGGCGACTCCCGCGACTACCGAGATCACCCGCCCGCAGATCTCGGAGCCGAGCCACGGACTCAGCCACTTGATGAGAAGCGGGTGCAGCGGCGGATGTCCGTCGTCGACCGTCAGCAAGACCGCTGTCGGCCACTGCGCCATCTCGACACTGAGGGCCTCGTCGAGCCACAACCCTTGTCCGCTCAGATCGACGAAGCGCAAGAGCGCCGCGGCGAGCAGTATCAGCACGAGCAGAGGCGGCCACGACAGCGTCGCAGATTCAGCTGCGGCGGCGTCACGGCACCGAGGCGCCCGCCAGGCTTCGACGTTTACGGTCAAGGTCAGCGCGTTTCGGCCGGCTGCAAGCTCGACGTGGCCACGTCTCCATCGGGCGATTTCGCAGCCGTGGACAGCCGCCCGCGAAGCTCATTGGCGATGACGACCGCCAGCACCCAGTGCTGGGCAAGGAGAAGGCACGCCGTCGTGATCGTGCACGGTGCCGAAGCAACGCCGCCGTGAGCCAGACGCCATACCAGCGCGGCGACGAGCACGACTGCGACGACGAGCTGCGGCACGACGAGCGCAGGGCGCAAACCGCCGGCCCCGGTCTTCGGCGTGCTCACGAATGGAATCCGGATGCGAAGCAGCGTGGACACCAACGATGCGACGTAGACCGGCCAGGCCGAGACCACGAGGGATGCGCCCCTGAAATGCAGGCCCCTGCGAGCTTCAGCCTGCGTCGCCTTCCAGCGAAGCATGAGAGCACGAATGAGGATGGCCACGGCCGCCAGCGGCAGCAGCCGTGCCAGGAAGCCCTCGTAGTAGGTCGTGCCCAAACCGCACAGCGCGGCCGCCGTCGACAGCATCCCCAGTCCGACGAACAGCCCCACCAGGTAGTAGGAAAACCGCACTGCGTAGGAGAGCCGCTGAATCCTCTTCAGGAGCCAGTAGTCGCGCGAACGAAGGGAGCCCAGGGCCGCCTCGAACACTCCCCTCGACCACTTGAGCTGCTGCTTGCAGAACGCGTCGAACGTCGCCGGCGCAAGCCCCGGCGCAAGCGCCTCGCACACATAGGCCGACTTCCAGCCAACCGCGTGGAGCTCGATCGACGTTTCCAGGTCCTCGGCAAGTCCCGGCCGGTAGCCGCTGATCGATTCGAGCGCCGTTCGCCTGATCACGCAGTTGGTACCGTGCTTGCTCGCCGCGCCCACATTCGCCTTGCACACCGACGTGACGTTGAAGTACTCCATCGCCGTTTCGGATGCCGCCCTGGCAACCAAGCTCTCGTCTGCATTGGAAAACGTCTGCATGACCTGCACGAAGCCGACGTCCCTAGTTTCGAAGAAGCCCAGCGCACGGTCGAGAAAATCAGGCGCGGGCACGTGATCCGCATCGAAGACGGCCAGCAGCTCGCCGCTGGTGTGCTCGAGCGCGTGGTTGATGTTGCCCGCCTTGCGGTCGTGGTTGTCGCCACGGTGCAGGTACTCGCAGCCGAGCTCGGCCGCTAGATCGCGATATCGCGAGCCGCGAGAATCGTCGAGCAGATAGGTCCGGTGCGGATACGTGATGGCCTTAGCCGCACGAAGCGTACGCTCGATCAGCGCGCACGGCTCGTCACACGCAGTGACATACACATCGACGCTCGAGCCGGGACTCGCCACAGGCACCGTCGCGTGGCCAAAGCGCCGGTACAGGTACCACACGAGTGTGTAGTGCCCGAGACCACAGGCGGTGAGAAGCGCGCACACGACGATAACCGGCCACGGCCAGTCCGAAGCGCGCAGCGACCCGAGGCAGTAGTAGAGCAGGCTGATCGCCAGCACTGTGCCGAGCGCGATCAGGCAGTCGAGGACAAGAGCTCTGGATTTCTCAGACATAGTCACCTACGCAAAGGATGGAATGTGGTCGAGGTCGCCACCGGACCGTCGCGGCCAGATCAAGGAACGGTCGTCGTGCTCGTGGGACTGACGGCGCCGAGGAGGGCCTCCGCCGCGGCCACGTCGTCCGGGACATGCAACCGGTCGCGGGTCAGGCACACGACGTCGAGCCGCGGCTGAACAGGCAAGACCTCGCGCTTGCGGATCTCCAGCACGTGAAAGCCCGCATCGAGCGGGCCGAGCGGCAATGCCGCCATCTCGCCACTCTGGATTTCTCCGTTACCGTCCCAGTGCCAGCGGCGGAACATGTCCCGATTGTTGCCGAACACGAGGAGCGGACCATCGTCGACCCGCAAGAAAAACGAATTGGCGTGATTGCTGCCCGTCGCCGGATAGTAGAACCGGCCCCACGCGTACCACGGGCCAGCCGCGGGCAGCTCGATCTCGTAGACGGCACGGTCGTCCGACCCGCCAGCGAAGGAGTTGTGGCCGCTATCGGCAAAGAGAAGCTCGGGGCTGATGCTATCGGCGTGTAGGTCGGCGTCGTCGCCCTCGGCATAGCGCGGTTCGGCCTTCATCGTGCCGGCCAGGGTCAGGCCGGGATCGATTGCGGCGAAGATGAACACGCAGCCCGATTCGTCGCGATTCGGATCGCTCCCTGAGGCTACCTCTTGTTGGTCGGTAAGGCCGTCACCGTCGGAATCGGCGCTGAGCGGGTCGGTGTGGTGGATCAAGACCTCGTCCCCGTCGTCGAGACCGTCGCCGTCGGTGTCGGGGTTGGCCGGGTCGGTCTCGCCGGCGCCGATCCTGCGATCGAGATTGCGATCCTCGTCGGCGTCGCTCAATCCATCACCGTCGGAATCGACCAGGTGGGCGACCGCGGCATAGTCGAGCCGAATTGCACCCGAACGGCCACGCTCGGCGCCGGCCTCGTCGTAGGTCGCAATCGCGAGATCGCATGCTACGCCGTACTCGAGCCCTTCTACCCTGGCGCGAACCAGACCGTCGCCGCCGGTCGCGATCGGCCCGGCATCCACGGCGTACCAGGTCTCGCCCGGTGCGGGACGATGCAAGATTCGATACCCGCTGGCCTGCTCGACCGGCGTCCAGGTGAGAACCGTGTCATAGGCGTCGGCGGTAGCGCGGGCTATCCAGCCGACGAGACCGGCCATGACCACCACCGCGACCAAGCCTCGTGCCCAATCGTGTCGATGCCGCGCGAGGCGTTCCCCTCGCGCCCGGCGCACCGCACGGAGCTCTCGCCCACGAGACCGCATGAGCTGGACAATGGTTCTCAGCTTGAACAACTGATACCCTCCTGCCGCGCCGACGAGGTCGGTCGCGTCACCGTCGGTGCCGGCGCTGGCTGAGAGGACGACACCATCACTTCACGATCGGACAAGCCGCGGGCTCTGGCCCTCGGCTCGCGCGGCGCGCTGATTGCCGCGCTAGTGGTCTTCGCGTTCGCAACTGCCGCGATCACCTACAGAACCTCGACCCGGATCTACACCCCGAGTGAGCCCGAGCACGAGAGCTGGGGCCTGATCGATTTCCGCGATGCAGTCTACTACCCCGTCGTCGCCATGCTCGACGGCGAGAATCCCTACGACCCGGCGCTGTACCGCGAAACGTACCCGGTCGGTCAGGTCTTTCCGCTGTACTCGCCCGCGACCCTGCTCATCCACCTGCCCTTCGGCCTGCTGAGTCCCGAGCTCGCGCCGTGGGCCTACTACGCGTTCAGCGTCGTGCTCACCGTCTTGCTCGCATACCTGGCACTGCGCTTCACGCGGCCGCAGCCCGCGGCGGCCGCTACGTTCTTGCTGGCCGCGCTGATCATCGTGAGCCGACCCGGCCACTGGAACCTGATCGTCGGCCAGTACGTCGCCACGATGACCGTAGGCGTCTACGTCGCCCTGCTCTTCGCACGCGACCGCCCGTGGCTGGCAGGCCTCGGCATCGCGCTGAGCACGATCAAGCCGACGTTCGGCGGACCGCTGGTGGTGCTGATGCTGGCGCGTGGCGACGTGCGTGCGGTGGCAATCGGCCTGGCGATCGCTGCGTGTGCAGGAGCCCTCGGCGCACTGCCACCGATCGTCGCCGCAGGCGGCATGATGGAATTCGCCGAGATCATCCCCATCAATCAGGCGGCCTTCGGCGACGACACGTTCACGAACCCGCTGCTCAGCCCCGTCCGCGTCGACCTCGCCGTGCTGGCCGCGCGCCTGGTCGGCACGCCGCTGCCGACGATCGCCGGGGCAGCGTTCAGCCTCGCGATTCTCGTAGCGGGCGCGTCCGCGATCTGGCGCATCCGAGACGACGAGACCGACCCTCGCCCCATCTCCGCAGCAGTCGCGTGCCTCACGATCGTCGCTTGCACCTACCACCTGGCCTACGACCTCGTCGTCCTGACTGCGCCCGCCGTCATGCTGGCGGTCGGCTCGCCGCGCGACGTGTTCGGCGCACGCCCCGTTCTTCGGTTCTCGTTGCTCGGCGCAGCGTTGCTGCTGGCCGGCAACTACCTGGCGTCGCAGAACGCCGTCGAGCGGCTGTCGCTCACTGGCTCCGTGTGGTTGATCGTCACGTCGGCGAACGCCGTAGCCGTGCTCACCTTGCTGACCGGATACATCGTCGCGGCCCTGTGGCGCCCCTTCGTAACATCGAGTCAGCACGGGCAGTTCAGCTCCACGGAGTGACCGACCGCTCGCATCAGGCAGATCAACGCGTCGGTCGTGCCGATCGGCAAGCTGCCGCCCGGGGCGCACATGCAAGCCGGCGTGCAGGTATCGCTGCCGACCGCGGCGCGCAGGATCCTCAAGCAGTCAGACGCAGTCGGCTCACCTCCCGATCCGTCGGTATCGGCGCAGGCCGGAATCTGCCAGACGGTCGTCGTCGTGGTCGACGATGTAGTCGTAGTACTGGTCGATGTCGTCGTCGTGCTTGACGTCGTGGTCGTGCTACTGGTCGATGTGGTCGTCGTGCTTGACGTCGTGGTCGTGCTGCTGGTCCATGTCGTCGTCGTGCTTGAGGTCGTAGTCGTACTGCTGGTCGATGTCGTCGTCGTGCCCGAGCCTAACGCCGTCGGCACGAAGCGGTACGCCTTGATCTCGTTGGCCCCGATCGTCGCAGCGATGACACCGGCGTCAAGCGAGGCCTGCGCCACGTCGGTCTCGATCAGCGTCGTGTGAAGCGCCTCGGTCGGACCGAACGCCGAAGCGTCGACCGCCACGTTCGTCTGCGTCCCCCCGAGCTCCCACAGTCGTACCAGCAACCCGCGCTCGCCTTCCTCGACCGGCTTGAACGCCGTCACGACGACGTTCGGCATATCGGCCGAGAGGAAGCTCTCGACGTTCGAGGTGAGCGGCCCGCTCTGGCTGCGAGCGAGCGCCACGGCAGCGAGGGGATTCTGATGCGCGAGGCTCGCGCGCATCGACTCGGCGCCGTCGTAACCGCCTGCCGATCCGATCACCGCCAGACGATTGCGAAACCTCGCGTCCCCGCCCTGATCGCGGATCTGCGACGACGCGGGATTGCCGATCGCCAGCACGCCGATCTCCGAGGTCGGCAGATCGAAGGCCGTCACAGTGCTTGCGCCCACGCGCATCGCGAACGCGTCGCGGTTCGACAAGGTAACGTTGTAGTCGGCGTCCTCGAAGTTCACGAAATGATTGAGCGTCATGTAGTCCGATCGCGTACCGGGCAAGAAGTCGCCGCCCTGGGCGGCCAGCCCGGGCCTCGCGATCGCACCGATTTCCTCGAACCGGATCTGCGGATCGACCATGTCGACATCGAAGCGATAGCGGCGGGTACCAGTGTGATTTTCGATGATCTCGTTGTCGATTTCGACACGGGGCACGTCCTTGGTGAGCGTGACCCGTGTCGCGCGCAGCGGTGTGCCACCGATATCGCGAACAAGCGTGACCGAGACCGGCCCGGCGTTCTCGACGGTCAGCGAGCCGGCACTGCCGACACCGAGATTGTTGAACGTGGCGCCTACCAGCTCGCGGCCCGCCATCTTGTCGAACACGCTGGTCAACTCGCCCCTGGCGCCGAGGTCGACTCGATACAGAGCGCTCTCGATGCGGTTGTCGGTCACCGTCGCCGCGTCGGCCAGAGCCGCGGGTACGCCCGGCACGTACCGATAAGTACGATAGCCGAGCGAGGGCACGTCGGTAGCCAGGATGCGCAGGAAGTCCTGGCCGTCGATGGCAACGAGCTGACTCGGAACCTCGACCCCGGTCTGCACATCCGTCACGACGTAGGGGCCCACACTCGCCACCGGGAGATCGGCGTAGTCGGTTCGCTCGAATGCCAGCGGGTTGAAGACGACGAAGCGATCCTCGCCGCCGGGCGTCGCGAACTGACCGACGAATGCCGTTTTGGCGGCGGCCGCAAGCGTGTCGACGGAGTCGATCAAGCTCGTAGCCCAGGCCTTCTTGTTGGCCACCACGGTGGCGAGCGGCACGCCACCGCTGCTCCACGCGTGCTCCATGTACTTGAAGTAGTCGACCAGTCCGAGCTCGAACGCCTCGCGCTGCGGGGCCCAGAACGCCGGATCGGCCACGTGCACGACCGCGGCCATCGCCTCAGCCGTGCGCAAGCGTTCGAACGCGCCTTTCGTCTCGGCCGTGCGCGCCGACAGGGCCGTCGGCCACAGATCCCAGTCGTTGCCCCAGCCGCCACGCAAGGTGTTTAGCGAATCGACGTGGCCCTCCAGCTCCTCGAAGTAGTCCACCGTGTTCGACACCACCACCTGGTCGCCACCCGGATGGGCGGCATTCCAGGCCTGCGCCACGTCGACAAAGTCGGTAACCTCCCAGCTCACATCATCCCAGCCCGCGCCGAACAGGCCCGTCATCGGCAGGAACGGGGCGCGTGGCGCGAAGTGGTCAATGGCCTGCTGGACACCGTTCATCGAAAGGTGCTTGCGCGCCTCGGCGTAACCACCCCACGACTGGTTGCCGTTGTTCTTCGTGTACCACTTCATCAGGAGTTCGCTGTCGTCGGGCCCCTGCCAGCGGAACACCTCTTCGGTCTGATCCTGGTACGGCGCCTGGGTCGCGCAGGCGCAGATCCCCTTCCAGGTGTACTCAGCCCCGCTTCCAGCCCACAGGCTGGCCAGTCCCCACGGGTTGGTGTGGTTCTCCATGTCCAGGGCCAGCGCGAAGTCGACGCCGTATTCGCGCGCGATACGGCCGGGGTAGTAGCCGGCGCGAATAGCCGCCTCGGTCGGTAGCGCTCCGTAGAGCAAGACGAAGGGATTGAGAGGAACAGTGATGTGGCCATCGGCCATTCGCGAGATCAGCTCGTCGAATTCGGCCTGCGGGCGGTTCTGCTCGTAGAGCCACATGTACCACCAGCAGTCGGGCGTGTAGCGGGCTTGTTCCGCGGGTGGGTTGAGGGCCGTCGCGTCGATCTGGTCGAGGTAGTAGTCGAGCTCCGAGAGCATCGCCGCGTCGTAGACCTCGGGGGTCGCGTTCCAGCCATAGTCGGTGTGGTTGTCGTTGGCGAGGTAGACGGTGTGGGCGTGGGCGGGCTCAGCGCCAGGCTGCGAGAGCGCACACAGAAGCACAGCCGCTAGAGCGACGTTGCAAAGTGTTTTCAGTACCGAACGCATCTCAGCGTATGCGCGCACTGACCAGCGCGGCGCGCTCCCGCCGGCCGCTCCTGGCCCTGCGATCGCTATCGCTATCCGTATCGCTATCGCTATCGGTATCGGTATCTGAATCCGCCTCTGACCCAGGGGCGGGCTCGCCGCAGCAGGCCGTGGCGCCGGCCGACCCTGAGATCAGCTCCGCCGCGATCACCGCCCAGTCGGTGTCACCGCTCAGCTCCCCCTCGATCATCACGCTCGAAGGGCCCTCGACCAGCGCGTTGACCACGGCCACCGAGGCTTCGCTGCCACCGCTTCCTTGATGAACCTCTGCCTGCTCATCGAAGATACCCTCAGCATCGTGCGACTTGTTGCGCATCGCCGGCGACACATGGATGAGCGACGTCGGCGCCGTCGTCGAAAGCTCGAGCTGGTAACGATCCGAATCGTCACCGTCCTCGCACGCGCCGTCGGCGCCGTTACTGTTCGCCGAACCGACGACGCCGAGAGGGCTCTCCGGGTGGGCACCTCGATATTTCGAAACGACGATGACGGCGTTCTTCGGCTCCCGCGACAGGGTCGCGGTGACGACGCCGTCCGCACCTGGCTCGCCGCGTGCCATCCACAGCTCGACCCCGGTCTGGCTGCGGCCCGAGCACTGCCGAGCGACCGGCTGCCAGTCGAGACCCAGGCCATCGACGCCGACGACATAGACGCGACGCTTGAACGAGACGGCCGCCAGATAGAGCGCACCGTCGGTAGCCGTCACCTCGCTATCGGTCGACACCGTCTCGGAGCGTGCACTTCCACCATCGCGAACTTCCTCGAGCTCCACCTCCCCGGCCGTGCATGCAGACATGTGGCCGCATCCAGCTGGCGCATCGCACCAGTCGACCGTGCACGGTTCGCCGTCGTCACACGTCGGCGGCAGCCCCGGCTGACAGACTCCACCCCCACAGACTTCCTCTCCGTCACAGACGTTGCTGTCAGAACACGGCGCGCTGTTCGGGACATGCCGGCACATTCCGCTCTCGTCACAGCCGTCGTCGGTGCACGGGTTGCGGTCGTCGCAGTCTGAATCGCCATCGCAGGTCGATGGCCGGGCGACACCGGGCGCCAGCTCGAGGGCGATCACGGCCCAGTCGGTACGGCCGCTGAACTCGCCCTCGACCATCGTCGTTGATCCGACGTTCAAAGCCTGCTCGACAGCCTCCCGATCGCGGGCGACTCGCGCCACCGCGGCCGCGGCGCCCGCCGAGCCGGCCGCCTCGATTGCCGCAACGGCGATCGAGGTCACGTCGCCACCACCTTGCCCCTGACTCACCTCGAGCTGCTCGACGACACCGCTGCCAGCCTCGTGATCGCGATTGCGCATCGCCACCATGATCGCAACCGTCGAGCCGGCTTCACTGGTCGGGACCTCGAGGGAGTAGGCGTCGGTGTCGGAACCGCCCGAGCAATCACCGCCGACGCCATTGGTGTTCAGACCGCTCACGTTACGAATCGCGGTTTCGGGGTCCGTGCCCGAGTAGCGCGCAACCGCTATGACGGAATTCAACGGATCCTTCGCGAACGTCGCCGTCACGACATCGTCGCCGGCGGGCGTGCCGGTTGCGGCCCACAGCTCGACGCCAGTCTGATCGCGCCCCGAGCACTGGGCCAGGACCCGTCGCCAGTCGAGCCCCATGCCCTGCACTTGCAGCACATCGGCGCGCTTCTTCGACGAGACCGCCGCCAGGTAGAGCCGGCCGGGCACGGCAGTCACCGCTTCATCGGTCGCTACCGTCGTGGAGTCCCTCGCCCCACCAGCGAAGGCCTGCTCGAAATACACCTCGCCCGACGCACAGACGCCAGAGTTTCGGCAGCCGTCGGTTGGATCGCAAGAATCGGCCGTGCATTCGTCGCTGTCGGCGCAGTCGAGCGGCGTGCCTGGCTGACAGCTACCGTCGCCGCAAACCTCTTCGCCGTTGCAGACGTTGTCGTCCGAACACGAAGCGGTGTTGTTCGGGTGTGCGCAGGAACCCGCACCGTCGCACTCGTCGTCCGTGCAGGCGTTGCCATCATCGGTGCAGGCGACGCCGCTGGCGACGAATCCGCTTTCCGCGCAGCTGCCCGAGCCGTCACACGTGTCCTGGACGGCGCACTCGCCTGCGGCGACACCACACGGCACACCACCCGGCTCATGGTTCGGCTGGCAGGTGCCGGCGCCGTCGCAGGTATCGGGGTTCGTGCACGGCGTGTCGCCCGGATCGCCGCACGTGGCACCAGCCGGATCGGCGAGCGTGCAGTCGTTGCTCGCCTCGTCGCACGACTCGGCGCAGTCACTGTCTGCGTCCGGCCCCGGACACGGGTCACCGGCGTGCACCGAGCAGTTGCCTCCCGAGCAGGTATCCGCGCCGTTGCAGAACAGGTCATCATCGCACGGCTCAGTGTTGTTCGGGTGCACGCAGGCGCCGCTACCGTCGCACGCATCGTCCGTGCACTCGTTGCCGTCGTCGGTGCACTCCGTGCCGGCCGCCACGAAGCCGCCGTCCGTACAGTCCCCTGCCCCGTCGCATGTGTCCCGCGTGACGCACTCGGTTCCCTCATCACCGCAGGGTACTCCAGCCGCAACGTGATTGGACCGGCAGACTCCCGCACCGTCACAGGTATCAGTAGCCGCACACTCGGTGTTGCTTGTGTCGCCGCACGGAGTGCCGCGCGATACGAATCCACCATCAGAGCAGAGGCCTTCTCCGTCGCAGGTGCCCTGCTGAACGCATTCGCCACCTGCATCACCACAGGCGGTCGTGGTCAGCGCGTGGTTCGCCTGGCAGGTGCCGGCGCCATCGCAGCTGTCGGGGTTCGTGCAGTCGGTGTCGCTCGGATCACCGCAGGCGGCGCCGACCGGATCGGGGAGCGTGCAGCCGTTGGCCCTCTCGTCGCACGACTCGGAGCAATCGCCGTCTGCGTCCGGGCCTGGACACGGGTCGCCCTCGCCTACGCAGAGACCTCCTTGGCAGGTGTCGTTCAGCGTGCAGAACAGGCCGTCGTCGCAGGGCTCGCCGTCTGAGTCGCTGGCCGTGCAGGCGTCGACCGTCTCGTCGCAGGACTCACCACAGTCGGCGTCGCCATCGGCGCCCGCGCAGGGCTCACCAGCGTGCGCCGAGCAGCTTCCTCCCGAGCAGGCATCCGCGCCGTTGCAGAACAGGTCATCATCGCACGGCTCAGTGTTGTTCAGGTGTGCGCATTCGCCCGTGCTGCACTCGTCATCCGTGCATGGGTTGCCGTCGTCCGTGCACGCGATGCCGTCGGGCACGCCACAGTCGTCACTTGCCTCGTCGCACGCGTCGGAGCACTCGCCGCCGTCTGCACATGGATCGCCGTCGTGCGCCGAGCAGCTGCCGCCCGAGCAGTTATCGGGACCGTTGCAGAACAGATCGTCATCGCAGGGGGCCGCGTTGTTCGGGTGCGCACAATCACCGGCGCCGTTGCACTCGTCGTCCGTGCATTCGTTGCCGTCGTCGGCGCACCCCGTGCCGGCCACCACGAAGCCGCCGTCCGTACAGCCCCCCGCTCCGTCGCACGTGTCCTGGGTGATGCACTCGGTTCCGGCGTCACCGCACGCGAAGCCACTTGCTTCGTCGTTCGGCTGGCACGTCCCCGCACCATCACACGTGTCGGGGTTGGTGCATTTGCCGTCGGTGCCGTCGCCGCAGCTCGTGCCGGCACCGGCGAATCCGCCGTCGGCGCAGCTACCCGCCCCGTCGCACGTGTCCTGCAGCTGACACTCCGCGGCTGTACCGCCGCAAGCAATTCCGCCGGCCTCATGGTTCGGCTGGCAGCTGCCGGCACCGTCGCAAGTATCGGGCTTCGTGCAGTCGCCGTCGGTCGCGTCGCCGCAGTCGGCAGTGCTCGGCTCGTGGTTCGCCTGACAGCTGCCGGCGCCGTCGCAAGTATCGGGGTTGGTACACTGCGTGTCGCTGGGATCGCCGCACGCGGCGCCGACCGGGTCGGGAAGCGCGCAGCCGTTGCTCGCCTCATCGCACGACTCGGCGCAGTCGCCGTCTGCGTCCAGCCCTGGACACGGATCGCCTTGGCCCACGCAGACCCCGCTCTGGCAGGTGTCGTTCAGCGTGCAGAACAGGCCGTCGTCGCAGGGCTCGCCGTCTGAGTCGTTGGCCGTGCAGGCGTCGGCCGTCTCGTCGCAAGTCTCATTACAGTCGGCGTCGCCATCGGCGCCCGCGCACGGGTTGCCGTCGTGCAGCGAGCAGCTGCCGCCCGCGCAGGAGTCTTCTCCGTTGCAGAACAGGTCATCATCGCACGGCTCTGTGTTATCGGGGTGCGCGCATTCACCGGCAATACACTCATCGTCGGTACAGACGTTGCCATCGTCCGTGCACGCGATGCCGTCAGGCACGCCGCAGTCGTCGTTCGCCTCGTCGCAGCTGTCCGAACACTCGCTGCCGTCTGCACATGGGTCGCCGGCGTGCGCCGAGCAGCTGCCGCCCGCGCAGCTATCGGTGCCGTTGCAGAACAGGTCGTCGTCGCAGGGGGCCGTGTTGTCCGGGTGTCCGCACGCGCCGCTGCCGTCGCACTCGTCGTCGGTGCACTCGTTACCGTCGTCGGTGCAGGTCGTCCCGGCCGCCACGAAGCCGCCGTCGGTACAGCTACCCGCCCCGTTGCACGTATCCTGGGTGACGCACTCGGTTCCGTCATCGCCGCAGGGGGTTCCAGCTGAGATGTGATTGAGTTGGCAGTCTCCCGAACCGTCACAGGTATCCGCAGCCGTGCACCCGGTGTTGCTGGTGTCGCCACACGGCGTACCACTCGCCGAAACCCCGCTGTCAGCGCAGCCGCCGGCACCGTCGCAGGTGTCCTGCAGGACACACTCCGTACCTATGTCTCCACAGCTCGTCGTACTCGACGCATGATTCGCGCGGCAGCCGCCGGAACCATCACAGGTGTCGGGGTCGCTGCATTCCGTGTCGCTGGCGTCGCCACACGGGGACTCCGTCGCGGCAAAACCATTGTCGATGCAGCTACCCGCGCCGTCGCACATGTCCTGCTCGACGCAGTCGGTAGCCGCGTCACCGCAGAACGCACCGATCGTTTCGTGGTTGGCCTGGCAGACGCCCAGCGCATCGCAGGTGTCGGGGTTTGTGCACTCGGTATCAGCTCCGTTGCCGCACGAAGTGGCAGGTGGATCTGGTGCCGAACAAGCCTCGGCCTCCTCGTCGCATGACTCCGTGCAGTCTTCGTCGCCATCAGGACCCGAGCACGGGTCGCCGGCATGAACCGAGCAGCTTCCGCCTGAGCAGGTATCCGCGCCGTTGCAGTGGACGTCATCGTCGCACGACGCTGTATTGTTCAGGTGTGCGCAGGCGCCCGCAGCGCACTCGTCTTCCGTGCAAGGGTTGCCATCGTCCGTGCAGCCGATGCCGTCAGGCACGCCACAGTCGTCGTTTGCCTCGTCACAGGCGTCAGAACACTCGCCGCCGCCCGTACAAGGGTCGCCGGCGTGCGCCGAGCAGATGCCGCCCGAGCAGGCATCCGCGCCGTTGCAGAACAGGTCGTCGTCACACGGCGCCGTGTTGTTCGGGTGTGCGCAGGCACCGCTGCCATCGCACTCGTCGTCGGTGCAACCGTTGCCGTCGTCGGTGCAGCCCGTCCCGCTAGCAATGAAGCCGCTGTCCGTGCAACTGCCCGCTCCGTCGCACGTGTCCTGCACTACACACTCGGTTCCCTCGTCACCGCAGGGTGCGCCGGCTGAAGAGTGATTGGACTGGCAGCCCCCCGAACCATCACAGGTATCCGCAGCCGTGCACTCTGTGTCGCTGGGGTCGCCACACGGCGTACCGCTCGACATGAAACCACCGTCAGAGCAGCTACCCTCGCCGTCGCAGGTGTCCGGCTGAACGCATGCACCACCTGCATCACCACAGGCGGTCGTAGTCGGCGCGTGGTGCGTCTGGCAGGTGCCGGCGGCGTCGCAGGTGTCGGGGTTCGTGCAGTCGGTGTCGCTCGGATCACCGCAGGCGGCACCGACCGGGTCGGGGAGCGTGCAGCCGTTGCTCGCCTCGTCGCACGACTCGGCGCAATCACCGTCTGCGTCCGGCCCTGGACACGGATCGCCCTGGCCCACGCAGACCCCGCCCTGGCAGGTGTCGTTCAGCGTGCAGAACAGGCCGTCGTCGCAGGGCTCGCCGTCCGAGTCGCTGGCCGTGCAGGCGTTGGCCGTCTCGTCACAGGACTCACCACAGTCGGCGTCGCCATCGGCGCCCGAACACGGGTTGCCGTCGTGCAGCGAGCAGCTGCCGCCCGCGCAGGTATCTGCGCCGTTGCAGAACAGATCGTCATCGCACGACGCACTGTTGTTCGGGTGTGCGCACGCGCCCGCAGCACACAGGTCGTCGGTGCACTCGTTGCCATCGTCGGTGCACGCGATGCCGTCAGGCACGCCACAGTCGTCACTTGCCTCGTCGCACGCTTCAGAGCACTCGCCGTCGCCTGCGCAGGGATCGCCGGCGTGGGCCGAGCAGCTGCCGCCCGAGCAGGTATCCGCGCCGTTGCAGAACAGATCGTCGTCGCACGGAGCCGTGTTGTCCGGGTGTCCGCACGCGCCGCTGCCGTCGCACTCGTCGTCGGTGCACTCGTTACCGTCGTCGGTGCAGGTCGTCCCGGCCGCCACGAAGCCGCCGTCGGTACAGCTACCCGCCCCGTTGCACGTACCCTGGGTGACGCACTCGGTTCCCGCGTCACCGCACGCGAAGCCACTCGCTTCGTGGTTGGGCTGGCAAGCCCCCGCGCCGTCACAGGTGTCCGGGTCGGTACACTCGGCGTCTGTTGCGTCCCCGCAGGCCTCTCCCGCAGCGGCGAATCCGCGGTCCGTGCAGCCACCCGTCCCATCGCACGTGTCCTGCAGCTGACACTCCGCGGCTGTACCGCCGCAGGCCATCCCGCCGGCCTCGTGGTTCGGCTGGCAGCTGCCGGCACCGTCGCAACTGTCGGGGCTCGTGCAGTCGCCGTCGGTCGCGTCGCCGCAGTCGGCAGTGCTCGGCTCGTGGTTCGCCTGACAGGTACCAGCACCGTCGCAGGTGTCGGGGTTCGTACACTGCGTGTCGCTGGGATCGCCGCACGCGGCACCGACTGGATCGGGGAGCGTGCAGCCGTTGGCCCCCTCGTCGCACGACTCGGCGCAGTCGCCGTCTGCGTCCGGCCCCGGACACGGATCGCCCTGGCCCACGCAGACCCCGCCCTGGCAGGTGTCATTCAGCGTGCAGAACAGGCCGTCGTCGCAGGGCTCGCCGTCTGAGTCGCTGGCCGTGCAGGCGTCGGCCGTCTCGTCACAAGTCTCACTACAGTCGGCGTCACCATCGGCGCCCGCGCACGGCTCACCAGCGTGCACCGAGCAGCTGCCTCCCGAGCAGGTATCCGCGCCGTTGCAGAACGAATCGTCATCACACGAGGCCGTGTTGTCCGGGTGTCCGCAGACACCGCTGCCATCACACTCGTCGTCAGTGCACTCGTTGCCGTCGTCGGTGCAGACAGTCCCGGCCGCCACGAGGCCGCCGTCGGTACAGCTGCCCGCCCCGTTGCACGTGTCCTGGGTGACACACTCGGCTCCCGCGTCACCGCACGCGAAGCCGTTGGCCTCATCGTTCGTCTGACAAGCCCCCGCGCCGTCACAGGTGTCCGGGTTGGCACACTCGCTGTCGGTTCCGTCACCGCAGCTCGCTCCGGCAGTGGCGAATTCGCCGTCAGCGCAGCCGCCCTCGCCATCGCACGTGTCCTGCAGCTCGCACTCCGCCGCTTCACCGCCACAAGCAATCCCGCCGACCTCATGGTTCGGCTGGCAGCTGCCGGAACCGTCGCAAGTATCGGGGTTCGTGCACTGCGTGTCGCTCGGATTACCACACGCGGCACCGACCGGATCGGGCAGCGTGCAGCCGTTACTCGCCTCGTCGCACGACTCGGCGCATTTCGCGTCACCGTCGGGACCGTCACACGGATTACCCTGGCCCACGCACAGCCCGCCCTGGCACGTGTCGTTCAGCGTGCAGAACAGGCCGTCGTCGCAGGCCGAGCCGGGCGCGTCAGGCGCGGCGCAGTTACCGACACTTTCGTCGCATGACTCCGAGCAGTCGTTGTCGCCATTGGCGCCAGCGCACGGATCGCCGCCGTGAACCGAGCAGGTTCCGCCGGCACAGGAATCGGCGCCGTTGCAGAAGACACCGTCATCACACGGCAAGCTGTCCGAGTCGGGCGCGCTGCAGTCTCCGGATGCCTCGTTGCACGACTCCGAGCAGTCCTCGTCTTCGTCGGCGCCGGGGCATGGGTCGCCGGAGTTCTCGGTGCACGCTCCACCCGCACAGACGTCGGCGCCATTGCAGAACACGCCGTCGTCGCACGACGCTGCGTTGTCCGGATGGACGCAGGAGCCGGCCCCGTCGCACTCATCGTCGGTACAGACGTTGCCGTCGTCCGTGCAGGCCGTGCCACCGACGATAAAGCCGCGATCCGCGCAGAGGCCGGCGCCGCCGCAGCGATCCTGAACCGTGCACTCATCACCGGTATCGCCACATGGCAGACCGGCGTCGGCGTGGTTGCCCTGGCAGTTGCCGGCGCCGTCGCAGGTGTCGGGGTTCGTGCACTCCGTGTCGCCGGGGTCCCCGCACGCCGACCCGAACGGGTCCGGTGCTATACAGTTGGAGCTCGCCTCGTCGCATGACTCCGCGCAGTTCTCGTCACCATCACTGCCTGAACACGGATCGCCCACATGCACGGAACAACTACCGCCGGAGCAGTTATCGACGCCGTTACAGAACACTCCGTCGTCGCACGACGCTGCGTTTTCCGGATGGACGCAGGAGCCGGCCCCGTCGCACTCATTGTCGGTACAGACATTGCCGTCGTCGGTGCAGGCGCCCCCCTCTGCGACGACCCCCTTGTCGGCACATGCACCCTGCCCATCGCAGGTGTCTTGCACGACGCAGTCGGTACCCGTGTCACCACACGAAGCGCCGCTCGCTGCATGGTTGGCGAGGCAGCCCCCCAGCCCATCGCAGGTGTCGGGATCGGTGCATGCGGTATCGCTCGCGTCACCACAAGCGCTGTCGATGGGGTCTGGGGCCGAGCAGTCCTCGGCCGACTCATTGCACGACTCCATGCAGTCCGCGTCGCCGTCGACGCCGGGGCACGGATCACCGGCGTGCACCGAGCAGGTTCCGCCAGCGCAGCTGTCGGAACCGTTGCAGAACACTCCGTCCTCGCACGACGCGCCATCGCTGTCCGGTGCACTGCACTCGTCCACGCCCACAGCCGTCGGCACGAAGCGGTAGGCCTTGATCTCGTTCGCGGCGATCGACGCGCTGATGACTCCGCCGGCTACGGTAGCCGCCGCGACGTCCGTCTCGATGAGCGTGGTCTCGTACGCTTGGTTCGGCGCGAACGCCGAGGCGTCGATCGAGAAGCTCGTCGCCGTACCTCCAAGCTCCCACGCGCGCACCAGCAAGCCGCGCTCGCCCTCCTCCACCGGCTTGAACGCCGTCACCACGACGTTCGACGCGTCGACCGATAGGAAGCTGTCGACGGCCGCCGTCAACGGCCCGTTCTGGTTAGTATCAAGCGCGACCGCATGGAGCGGATTCTGATGCGCCAAGCTCGCGCGCATAGTGGCAGCGCCGTCGTAGGCGCCGGCAGAGCCGATGACGGCGAAACCGTTCTGGAACGAGCTGTCGCCCCCCTGATCCCGTATCTGGGACGAGGAGGGATTACCCAGAGCGAGCACGTGAACCTCGGACGTCGGCAGATCGAAGTCGGTCGGCGTACTGCCGCCGATCTTCATGACCAGCGCCTCTCGGTTCGAGACCGTAACGTTGTACGACGCGTCCTCGAAGTTCACGAAGTGGTTGAGCGTCATGTAGTCCGACCGCGTGCCCGGGAGGAAGTCGCCGCCGTCTGCCACGAGGCCCGGTCGCGCGACCGCGCCGATCTCCTCGAAGCGGACCTGCGGATCGGTCATGTTGACGTCGAACTTGTAGTGCCGCGTTCCGCTGTGGTTTTCCGTGATCTCGTTGTCGATCTCGACGCGCGCGACGTCCTTGATGAGCGTGACCCGGACGATACGGTCGGGCGTGCCGACCACATCGCGTCGCAAGGTCGCCGAGACCGGCCCCGCGTTCTCGATCGTGACGGCGCCCGCCGAGCCGTTGGCGAAGTCGTTCAGCGCGCTGCCCGCAAGCTCGCGTAGCGCCGTCTTGTCGAAGACGCTGGTCAGCTCGCCCTGGCTGCCTACATCCACACGGTAGAGGTCGCCCTCGATTGTGTTGCCGCTTACCGCTGCCGCATCGGGAAGTACCGATGGGCTGCCGGCCGCGTAAGCGTAAACGCGGTAGCCCATGGAGGGCACGTCAGCCGCAAGGATACGAAGGCGACTTTCACCATCGACCGTAACCATCTGGCTTGGAGCCTCGGCGCCGGTCGCCACGTCGGTGACGACGAACGGCCCCGCTCCGGCCACTGCCACGTCAGCGTAGTCGGTCCGTGCGAACACCAGCGGGTTGAATACGACAAAGCGGTCCTCGCCCGCCGGGGTCGCAAATTGCTGCGCGAACGTCGACTCGGCGGACGCGCCGAGCGTATCGACGGCGCCCGTGAAGCTCTGCGCCCAATCGTTCTTGTTATTGACGAGTGAAGAGAGCGGGATTCCGCCGGTGGTCGCCCAGCTGTGCTCCATGTACTTGAAGTAGTCGACCAGCCCGAGCTCGAACGCGTCGCGACGCGAACCCCAGACACCAGGAACGGCCGCGTGCGCAACGGCCGACATTGCTTCGGCGGCCCTCAGCCGCTCGAACGCGGTCTTGGTAGCACCCGTCGGAGCCATCAGGGCAGCGGGCCACAGATCCCAGTCGTTCCCCCAACCGCCGCGTAATGTGTTAAGTGAGCTGGTGTGGCCCTCAAGCTCGGTGAAGTAGTCGACGATGTTGGAGACGACAACCTGGTCCTCGGCATGAGTGGCGTTCCAGTCCTGGGCGACGGTCACGAACGCGTCGGTTTCCCAGTTGACGTCATCCCAGCCAGCACCGAACAGCCCTGTGAAGGGCAAGAACGGTGGACGCGGCGAGAAGTGGTCGATGGCCTCCTGGACGCCGGGCACCGTGAGGTGACGACGAGCCTCGGCGAAACCACCCCACGACTGGTTGCCGTTGTTCTTCGTGTACCACTTCATCAGGAGCTCTTTGTCGTCAGGCCCCTGCCAGCGAAACACCTCCTCGGTCTGGTCGAGATACGGAGCCTGCGTGGCGCAGGCGCAAACCCCCTTCCACGTGTAACGCGCGCCGCTGCCCGCCCACAGACTCGACAACCCCCAGGGGTTGGTGTGGTTCTCCATGTGCTGTCCGAGCGTGAACGCGAAATCGTGTTCCCGTTCGAGGCGGCCGGGGTAGTAGCCAGCACGAATCGCGGCCTCCGTCGGCAGCGCTCCGTAGAGAACGACGAACGGATTGAGCGGTACGGTGATGTGGCCGCTCTTCATGAGTGAGATGAAGTCGTCGAACTCGGCCGCCGACCGGTTCTGCTCGTATAGCCACAGGTACCACCAGCAGTCGGCGTTGAAGCGCGCCTGTTCCTCGGGCGGGTTCAGTCCGACGATGCTCGCGTCGATCTGCGCTCGGTAGAAATCGATCTCCGAGAGCATCGACTGATCGTACTGTGCCGGGGGCGCGTTCCAGCCGTAGTCGGTGTGGTTGTCGTTGGCGAGGTAGACGGTGTGGGCGTGGAGCTGGCCGGCGGACAGCGCCAGAAGCGCCACGAAGAGTAGCGCGATGGGTCGGTTGAAAGCGCGTCGGCTCACCGGCTGGATGGAAACGATCAGCTAACCCAACCGCAATGGCCCCTCGGTCGAAGAGGTCGGCCAGCTGATCCGGGACTTGACGGGCTACCGCAGTGGCTAGCGGAGATACCCGATGTTTCGCAATCGCTCTTCGAGCTCCGCATCAATCGCCGAGCGAGTCGGTCTCAAGCCGGCGTACTGGTTGCCGGACTCGTAGGTCGGGATGCTCCGTGGCGGATTGCGCCGCAACTCCTCGTCAGAGAACGCATCGACCAGGACCTCGCCCTGCATGTCCGACGCTGCCGGAAGACCGAACAGATGGAGCAGCGTCGGAGTGATGTCGCTCTGCTCGGCACCGTCAAGGACGTTGTCGGCAACTATTCCGGAACCTCGTAGCACGACGATACCGTCGTTACGGTGATTCCCCGAGAACTCACGCCGCTGCTTAGTCGCATCACAGCCCCGCAATCGCTGGAAGACCTTCGTGGTCAACGTGTGCAAGCCGGTCGCGCGCCACGGTCCCGCGCCGTGATCGGACACCAGGAGGATAGTGGTTTCTTCGCCCATCGACTCGATCACCCGACCCAGCTGCTGGTCGAGAAACGCATACGCTGCAGGGATGACGTCGCCGAAGCGAGATACCAGGTCATCGGGGACGTCGGTAAATGCTTCGGGCTCGTAGTACCGCCAAAACTTGTGCTGGCTCACATCGGCCATGCTGAAATGGACGGCGAGCATCGCCGGGCGGTAGCGTTTTGCGGCATCGATCGCGATCTCGGCGTTGCATAGATCGCGCCGGTACTCCGAAACGAACGTCTCCATGAGGTCGGTCATCAGCTTGCTAGCCGAGCCGTCGGCCTCCTCATCGCGGTCGATGCTGCCGCCTCCGATCACTCGTTGCCGCGCGACCAGCGCCGCTGAATCCGCCCCCTCGCACAGCGTGGCGATGTCAACCGCGTCCTCGGGATACATCGCCCGTTCCAGGCTACTCTTCTGCGCGTTCTCGGAGATCACAACGCCTGCGCGCAACGGACGCACCGGCCAGGTGTTCCACCACCCCACTACAGCCGTGCCTAGTCCGGCGCGGTCAAGGATCGCCCATACGCGCTCTGCCCGGGACATCTCGCTCGTCGTCTGGACGGTTCCGCCCAAGTACTCTCCAGCAATCCGGAAAGGGATGGCCTGCTCGACACCGGCGAACAGCTTGCTGCGAAAATCCCACAGGCCGTGCTGTCGTGGGAGCTTACCGGTCGCGATGGTTTCCCAGGCAGCCGGCGAGCGGATCCCGGCGCTCGCCGAATCGGCGAACGGTTGAATCTCCTGCGGCGTAGCCCACAGTACGCCCCAGCTGCTCGAGGGAAGCAGTCGCGCCAGATTCGGTAGCCTCCCCTCATCGAGCAGCGGGCCGACCATATCCCAAGAAGCGGAATCCCAACCGATCACCAGCACTCGTCGATCGCTGGACGTAGAGCCGTCAGGGGCATGGAGAGACTCGACCGCGCGTGCCGGCGCGGTCGCGCCAATACGCAACCCGTAGAGCGGCGGCACGACCAGACTCGCGACCAGCAGCAGTCCCCAGGCTTTCAGCCGAACCTGCCGGGCCCGCAGACCCGAATCGTTGCCAGCAGGCCGCGCTGCGAAGTAACTGAGCGCGAACAGAAGAAACGCACCGCACAGGATCGGCATGATCGTCGCCGGGGCCAGCAAGAGCGTCGGCCTACGCGCCACGATGTGCATCGCACTGGCAACTACCAGCACGACGGCCCCGATCATGAATACCGCAAGCGCACGAGAAAGCACCGGTAGCGGAACAGCGCCTCGTCGAATGACCGCGACTGCAACCACGACCAGCGTGGCCAGCGACGCCGCGACCACAGCACCCGCGACCGCGAAGTGCACGACAGAGTAAATCGTCAAGACAACGAGATCGGACGGGTTGCGGCTGAAGTCGACGAGGGCGAACAACCCGACGCAGGCGATAGCCCCCAGCATGGCGCCGCTCGCACCGCCGATTACGATCGCAACCACCAGCTGGCGCAACACGCCGGCATCTGCGGCGGAGACCGCTAATGAGCGGACGCGGTATCGCAGCGCATGTCTCATTCGGATGCCACCTGGAGGTGCGAGGGCGGCCGATCAACCGGCGCATTGCCCGAGTGACGATCGCCGCCGGGCGCCGCTCCGCGCGCGGTGTTCGCGATCTGCGAGCTTCCCGCATCGAGATGGTTAGCATCTACATAGCCCGCAAGATGGCGATGGATCACAGTTGCCACTGCGCGCGCGCCGTCATTGGTGAAGTGATAAAAGTCATAGAAATACCTGCTGTCTTTTGGAAGCTCGGCCGCCAAATCGATAACTAGTACGTCGTGCTCCTCGCCTATGCGGCGAGTCACGTCATTGTAAAGCTCCAGCACGGTCCATTTCGTATGCCCGGCCTGTCCGGACACACCCACACCGCCAAGGTCGACTCCCGTGGTCGGGTCGGTCGCCCCTCCGAACAGCACTGGCTGCGTGACGAGCACCGGAATGATCCCGTTACGCCGAGAGATCGCCAGCAACTCGGTGACGCGCCGTCGATAGCCAGGAAGGTACTCGGCCTGATGCCTCTCGATTTCCGTCTGTAGACGCGGCTCTGGATAAGTCAGCTGTGGAACGGCCCGGAAGTCGATGTTCCTGTGCGGCAGCCCTTTCATCCGGGCACGACTGTATCTGTAGACCTCGAAGGCCACAGCAACCGCGTCGCTGTATGCCGCGAGCGACCTCAGGAATCGCCTTGGAGAACCAAAGCGGATACCGCCCTTCACCTGCGAAAGCGCATGATCGGTGGGGCCAGTGGTGCCAACGTCGTTCAGGCCGATCAGGAACACGACGATCGTCGGCCGTATGCGAACGACGTACTCGTTCATCAGAATCTCGTGCCCGAAGGTGGAGTGACCCTCCAAACCCGCATTGTTCAGCCAAACACTGCCCAGGTCCTCCTCGAGCAGTTCCTGGAGCACGCCCGGCCACGACTTGTCGTCGGACAGGAACAAGCATTCTGTTGTGCTACCGCCGACAGTGACGACGGAAAGATGCCTATTGAGTCCGCCCGACGGTAGCTCCGGCCCTCGAAACCCGAGAGAGTTTTTCGTGTGAGTTATCGTCGGGTCGACGCCTGACAGCCCGTGATCAGCGAATATGTACGTCTTGCTGGCCGGTAGGACGATCCTGTCGCCGCGCAGTCTAGTCTCGAAGGGGTTCCACAGCCGCATCGCGCCTTCGGCGACGACGGCGGCGATTACGCAGCCTACCGACACGGCCAGAAGCTTGAGAGCCAGGCGCTTGGCCATCGAGAGACCTATGATCTCAGAAGGTCGCCGCAGGTGGACGTTCGGCTAACTTCATCTGCTACAGGGCATTCTCTCGTGCAGCACCTTTCGCCGAATTCCCGCCCCTAAAGACCGAAAAGTCGACTCACGATGAGAAGAGCACGAGCGCTACTCGATGTAGCCAAGTGCTCGGAGCTGCTGCTGCTGGTCCGCCACTACATTCAGAGCAGCGGGATCCTGCTTGGCCCGTTGCCAGAAGCCTATGCGCTCGGACAGCATTGTGTCCATCGTTCGGACGACATCGGAGCGCTCGTCGATTAAGTTGGTCGACTCGCCGGGGTCCGCCGTGAGCTCGAAAAGCTGATCGATCCGGCCGGGTTCACCGTAGCGGATTAACTTGTAGCGACCGTACCTGATCGCAACATCGTCACCGTGAAGCTCACTGAAGGCCGCGATCGGCTCGCTCGGCTGCTCGTGCCCAGAAGTCATGACCGACGTGAGATCCTGTCCGGCATATCGCCGCAACGGGTCGCCGCCAAACGTCACGGGTATCGGTAAGCCGGCCAGCGAAAGCAGCGTCGGCGCCAAGTCGATCTGACGAACCAGGGATCGCACAACCCGTGCTGCTGGGACCTTCGGCGGATACCGCACGATCAAGGGGACACGAATGCTTTCTTCGTAAAGCGCCTTGCGGTGCCCCTTGCGACCATGCTCGAAGAATTCCTCTCCGTGATCAGCAGTGAGCACCAGGACTGTATCTTCGTAGACACCGAGCGCCCGCAACGCATCCGTGACCTTGCCTATGGAGCTATCTACAAACCGGATCTCGCCATCGTATAGAGCGACTAGATGCTCCAGATCACGTGCCGCCATGTCGCGATGAATATGATCGGCGTCTTTGAAATCCTTGCCCGTGACGCCCCCTTGATAGTCAGGGTCGAACATCTTGTCGTACGGGCTAGGCGGAATGAAGTCGTAGTGAACGTCCCAGAGATGCAAGAACACGAAGAAAGGCCGCTCACGGCCGCCCTCGTCCCAGCGCGTGAGATATTCCGTTACGCGGCTAGCGAGCGCAGGTCCAGTGATCCAGCGATGCGCGTGAAGCGTGCTACCTTTTCTAATGCTGAAGTCGTCGTAGTGCTCGAATCCGCGCATGAAACCGTACGTCGCGTCGAGATACGGCCCCGACACGAAACCACTAGTAGTGTAGCCCGCATCGTGAAGTACCTGAGCGAGGCTCAACACCTCGTCTGGCAGCCGCAGTCCATCGCGAACGACACCGTGGGCTTCGGGAGGTAAGGCCGTAAGCATGGATATGTGTGTCGGCAACGTCCATGAACTCGCGGCCACCACGGTTTCGAATCTCGCTCCCTCTTCGGCAATACGATCCATGACTGGGCTCGTCTCTCGCGTATATCCATAGCAATGCAGATGATCGGCGCGCAGCGAGTCGATCGAGATCAGCATGAGGTTGGGAAGAGGCGGTCTATCGAGACTGGAGACGCGTGCCCCCGACTCGCGTCCACTGTAGCCCACCACCATAGCACCGGCGACCACAAGAGCCGCTGCCGTCATGCCGCCACCGACCATCACTTGCAGCCCAACATCAACCACTCGCTCCGACCGCAGTATCCAGCGGAGGGCCAGCATCGAGACGCCGCAGATGACGAGCGTCGTGAGTACAGCACCAGGCTTGACAAAAGCCGGTACTACTAGCGCAGAAAGCGCCGCGTGGGTCGCGCGCAGCACTTCGGGAAGGCAAACGGCAAGCGTGACAGTGACGTACAGCTCATTTCGCGGAATGTGGTTGAAGCTCGCGCAACGCCGAAGGAGGACGACTAACGGCGTCGCAGCAATCACATAACAGCACGTCAGACAGCCACTGAAGACGACGGCAGTGGCAGCGAACGAGAGCAGGTCGTCCAAAAGGCTCAGCTCGAACGCATGACTCCAGACAGGGACTACCCGCCAAACCTCAACGCCGAAGACAGCCGCCACGTTCTCCGAGAGCCAAACTACCCCGATTTCGTCCAGCCGTCCGATGCCAGTGGCGCGGAAGGACCGAAAGACGTACGACAGCGCGACGATAGCCTGGCTGGCGGACGCGACTAGGAAGACGGCCATAATGTGCATCAGACCGAACCCGGTCGGGGGCCGCAGGCAAGGGCCGCCAGCGGCTCTGCGCGAAGCGGAAGTCAGCATCCCGCGTTGCCGGTTGTCATGGGAACACGGCCGCTCCCGCAGCCGAGGCAAGCCCCCCGAGAGGGGTACCGCCTTCGAGACCATCGGCCGGAATCTCGAGGCCGGCTTTCCCGACCCTCGGATTTTCTATAGAAGACTGAAGGCGGCGTAACCAAGTTGTCTCCTACACCCGATCCTTACCCCAAAGGCGAGAATTTCTGGCAGCTCCGCTAGGTTACTGGGCGTGTCTCTGCAGCATGGATGAGTCCTCGATCAACCCACACTCGCTACAAGTCATCAGTAACTCCCTCGCTCTCTGTGGGGGCATTCTAGTTATCGCTTCTGCCCGGTTCCTCATCCGGCGTTTTGCACCGTCAGGGTTCCTCGGCATCCCGGCCCAGACGTGGCAGGCCGCTGTAACACTTCGGATCCTTCTTCTCCTGGCACTGTTCGCATCGGACGTTCTGATCCAGAACCCGAATCCTCCGCCCTGGATGGCTCGCAGTTCCCCGTCTGACATATCATCGTTTCTCGCACACCTCAGCAACTGGGATGGCGGTTGGTACCTCGGCCTCGCCACTGATGGCTATAGCCTCCTCAGCCAAGAAGGGTTCGAAAACAACCGGGGCCAGTGGGCAGCCGTAGATGTCGCTGAATCTTGGCGATGGGCTGGTTCTGCCCCCCCCCAATGGAAGTTCTACGGCCCATACCATTTTTTCCCTCTCTATCCGTTGCTCCTCCGCGCTTGCCTCGCGTTTCCAGGCCAACCTGAGTTGATCGCTTTCGCACTAAGCAACCTGCTCTTTATCGTCTTTCTTTCGGCCCTCTACCGACTGTCGATCAAATTCGGGCGACCTGTCGCCCACGATTCCGTCTGCTTGGCATGCGTCTACCCTGGGACCATCTTTACGTACGGCGCTTTTTCTGAGCCTCTATTCATCGCTTTGGCAGCCTGGTGTCTTGTGTACGTTGAGCGGCAGCAGTTGACGCGCGCCGGCATAGCTGCGGCGCTTACAAGCATGGCACGAATCCCCGGGGTCCTCGTTGCTGTCCCGATGCTCGTCTCCAGATGGCTCGACGGAACTGAACGGCCTTATCGTCTGGGCCCCGCGTTGGCTTCCATACTACCGGCGCTCTCCGGCCTCGGGCTGGTGGTCCTCTATTTCTATTTGTCGACCGGGGACCCCATTCCCTTCGTTCGGGCGCAACGACTCGGGGGCTATCACCTTAGCGCTCCATGGAACGTTCTCCGTCTCGACGTACACAAAGATTTCGGAGGCCTCGTCCTTGTCCCACTCTGGGGCGCTCTCGTAGTAGGGGGCCTTCTCGCGTATCGATGGTTATCTTACCCATTGAGCACTTACACACTCTCTATCGTCGCCCTCCATTCCTTTCACAATCATTCAGCCCTAGCGCGATTCTCCCTAGAGTGCTTTCCGCTGATCATTGTTTTGTCCATTCTCGCGAACCGCTCGGAGCATGCTCGCGAGATCGTTTATCCAGCTTCCGCAATGCTGGCATGCCTCCTTGGTACGATGTTCGTGAACGGCTACTGGGCCGGATAGCTAAACCACCCCGGGTATTTCGGAGACGTTGGTGTGCTCTGGATCTTCCGGTGTAACGATCGCCGCCAGGCACCGCACCGCCCGCGGCGTACGCGATCTGCACGCTCCCCGCGTCGGGATGATTAGTACGCAGGTACTGCGCAAGACGGCGATTACGGTTGCCACCGCCCACGCACCGCATCGCAGACTACTCAATAGCACTCCCCACCCGTGTCGCCATCTAGCTTAAGCGGAGTTACCTTATCGCTCTCGCATCTCAGCCATGCAGCGTCCAGTGAGGACGTTCCGTAGATCCTTACTGCACGCCTGCGGATCAGGGCGTACGCTACCGGAAGAACAAGCCGACGACACGGATAGCTCAGTACGAGTACTATTCTCTTACCCCATCCTTCGACCTGCTTGAGCTTGGCGAACTTGGACTGTGACTCGGACTTCTGTGCCTCCAGTTCATCCACTCGCGCCCGCAGCTCCAGGAATTCCCTCGTGAGCTGCAGCAGTGCGACATGACAGCGCACCTCCTTACGGATACGGTCGCGCATCTTGGGCATCGCTCCATAGGCGAGAGCCTCTCGCTCATGAACCAGCCCATTAGACGAGGCCACGGCAGATAGAAACAGGTCGTCCGACATTATACGTTTAGGCATGCCGTCATAGCCCGCCTTAATCAGCGCCCGTTCCAGTCGCGCGCGATGCGCGGCGTAAAGCTTTCCTGACAGGCTCGTCCGCTGGTGATCCGCGGGCGCAGAGAATAGCCACGAAAGGTAGCGGCCCGGCACGTAGATTTCTTCGGCGCTCGCACCAACCAAGGCCGCGCTCGGATGTGCCACAAACGCTTCTGCGAGCTTGGCTACAGCGCAGCGATCAAGCAGCTGATCGCCATCGACGAAGACGACGACTGGCGTATCCGCGAGCCTAAATAGCACGTTCCAAGTGCGTGCCTTGCCGCGCTCCGACAGATCCAATACCTCGCACCGCGGGTCTTGCTCTGCGAAACGCTGCGCAATGTCTACGGTACGGTCTTGGCACCCGTTCGCGCCTACCAGAATCCGTACAATCGGAGAGTAGGACTGTTCACTAATACTCTGGAGCGTGGCTGCGATAGTACGCTCCTCGTTGTACGCGAACACGCAAATTGTCACCGGTTCGCCTGCAGACGAGACAGATTCTTCGCACGGCTGTTTCATCTTTGATAGACCCGTTTTCCGTCGCATTCCGCTTGCCCGACCCGATAGATGACGATGCGTCTAGATGACAACACAACGGCGGCCTCACGCTGAACGCCACCCTCGAGCGGAGGATAGTCGCGTGCCGTATTAGGCCCCTTCAAATAACCGAACGAAGACCGAGCCTCGGATCCAGCGTTTAGGGTTCAACATCTCCAGCTCGCGCGTGCTGAAGAACCGCCCGGCCAGAAGAACGCCAGCGTAGATAACTGGAGCGACAACTACCCCGATGACAAAATGGACGCGGCTGAGGATCACGCAAGTGACAGCAGTGATGGCACCCGCACCTATCACAACAAGCGGAAGCCGGGGGTGTGACATATGCTGAGGAAGATACGCAGAAAGATAAGCGAACTGGCCGACCCCATACACACATATGGAGGCCAACGTAGCATATGCCGCGCCCTGGTGACCGTAGCTCGGAATCAACAAGAGGTTCAATACTACGTTGAGAAGACACATTGTAAGATTGAGCATGAGATCTGCACGCTGGCGGTCAACGCCCACCAAGACATATGCGTGGTAACGTACCCACACATACGGGACCAGCGTCCAAATTAAGACATTGAGCGTCCCGCTCGCTCCGCCGAAATCCTTTCCGTAGAGCATGCTGAGCAAACTGCCGCTATTTACGCTCGCTAACGTCGCCATCAGTACTGCGGCAGCAACAAGGTACCTGAGCGCAGTATCCCCAAGCTCTCTCAGCCGACGCGTATTTTCCGCGGCAAGGCTCGCAATCTGCGGGTAGAGAGCTAAACAAAAACTCTTGGGCACAATCAACGCTAAATCGAGAACCCGCCATGCCGCTCCGTAAAGACCGACATCCGAAACCGAGCGCAGCTTAGAAAGCATAAAAATGTCGATGCGCCAGTAAATCGTAGCGAACAGGGATATCAAAAGAAATGTAGGCGCTAACCCGGCAACCCGTTTTAACCGCCGCGGGTGCCACGCGACTCGGAACCGGACGCCCACCATCGGAAGCATAACAATTGCCACAAGTGTGCCGAGGAATCGCGCTGCCACGGCCGCTACCATCACCGCTTGAAGCCCGAAGCCCGCCCAGAGCAAGCCAAGACTCACCAGCAGCTTAAACATGGTCTCTACGAGCGAGCTTGCAGCGATCAGATCCATTCGCTCCCGCGCCGCGAACGCTCCTTCAATCAGATTCCCAACCGTGTACGGGAGAATTGCCAGGCTGAGAACACGGATCGCGAGGCCCGTCTCTCGGTCGTAACCTGCTATTGCCGGTAAGGTCATCATCGCGCCGGTTGCGATGAGGGAGGCAAGCGCTCCGAGTGTAACCGAGTCCGCGAGCAGGCTGCTCAGTTGATCAGGTTCCCGCGCGCCATCGCGAGTGACGATCGCATACATGCCGAGCGGCGACAGCGCTGTAAAAAGATAGAAGTAGGAGAACGCTAACGTATATCGACCCAAGCCCTCCAGACCGAGCAAGCGTGAGATCGCGACCACGACCAACAACGACAGCATCGGCATCACCAGCCGTACTGCGGCCAGAACACCGCCATTGACGGCTATGCGCTTACTGGACATCGCTTCAGCGTTCGGCATGCCTTAGGGCTCGGCTCAACCTACCAAACTCGCCGAATCGCAGTGCAGGCGACCAGTCCGAGTGAACCATCGAACGGCCTCCGTGCTCCGCTTCTTATACACACCCCGAACGGCAGATCGGCGATCCACCGTCGCGCCGCCGACCGGCCTAAGCACGAGACGCTCAATGGCAAGCGACGAAAATACTAACAGCAAGGGATCGAGTGGCAGACGAAAGCGCGTGCATGCCGTCAGGACGCCGTAGAGCACTACCGACGAGAGAATCGTCAGATAAACCGGTGCCAGGCGGCGACGCATCGGAATAGCCAGAATCGCACCGACAACGGCGAAGGCTAGTATCGGGTAGAAACTCAGTGCGGCTAGTAGTTTGGCTGCCGACGAAGTGTGTCGGTTGTCCTGCTCGGTCTCGCTGAACGAACGGAACAACACCAACACCTTGCTGAAGAAAAGCTGGGCGAAGCGCCCTGGGTTCTCCGCGACGTAGGCGAGAACAATCGGCCGCAACACCTCATCACGGCTGAGATAAATATCGCCAGTACTCTCGAAACTCGCGTCGATTCGTCGGGCGATGTCCTCGTACCTGGCCGAAACGGCCGCCCGTTCGCTCTTACTCAGTCGAGCCAAACGCGACTCCCACAGCGACGTGCCCCACAATTGCACACGGTCATCAGCACTACCGTCCGACAACTCGTTGTTGCCTTTCCAGAAGGTCGCCCACAGCCCGCTACTCACGAGCATCGGGCGGCCAAACTTGCGAGTGTTACGAATAGACCACGGAACCACGACGACTGCCGAGCAAAGTGCGAGCACCGCAGCCGCCGCGACGAGTGATCTCCAGCGCTTGGGGTTGGAATAGACCAGTGCCAGACATGCTACGGGAACGTACACGAGCGATGCCGCTCGTGTCATTGTCGCCAGTCCAAGGCACAGCCCTGCTAGGATCGAGAACAGTGCGGGACGCTCCGCGCTCGCCGCGCGCACGACGGCGTACACGAAAGCAACAACCAACAAACTCAGAATACAGGTCACATAGAAGACTCCGGCCAGGTAGATGTGCGCCGGATAGAGCGCCAGCATCAGGCCAGCAAGGAATCCTGCGGTCGGGCTCACGACAAGCGTCGTCAGACGCAGAAGCAGCAGGCAGGTGACAGCGCCGACGACGCACTGACCGATGCGTGGCCATAGATAGTTCTCCCCGAACACGCGAAAGAACGTGGCGAGATAGAACGGTACGACTGGATTGGCGCGATAGCTGCTGGAAACGTAGCCATCCCCTGCCGCCAGATGCATACCGACCTGCGCGAACTCTCGCTCGTCCGGCCACAAAAGCACATTATCCAGACTCGCAACCCACGCCAGTCGTAAGACGAACGCAAGGACGAACACCACCAGACCGGGTCGCCCGCGTAGGCTAGCCAGCGAACTCTGTCGCGCATCCGGATACATGACACGGGGAAGCGCCGACTTCGCCCAGATCAGCGAACGTCGACGAAACCGTCCGAACCCCCTCCCTGGGCCATCAGCTACTTCGCGTCGGCACCGCGAGCACCGCTGAACGTCCGAATGTAGGCGACCATGAGGTCAATTTCTTGAGGGGGCAGAAGTTCCTCCCACGACGGCATATTCGAGCTCTTGCCAAACGGGGCACCGCCATCGCGAATGACCTGGTGCACTTCAGTGTCGGTCACCGAGCGCTGCCACTCCGCCGAGGTAAAGTCTGGCCGTACGTCCAGGGTCGGGCTGCCAACGAACTCCGGCATTCCACGACCGTCAAGGCCGTGACAACGACTACACACCATCTCATACTTTCGGGTCACGACCTGTCGGGGGCTGAGCTCAGATCCAACGCGAGTCGGCAACGGCTCACCGAACCGTAGCTTGAGTAGCTTGCCCGACGGCTTCGTCTTGCTGCCAAGCACGGTTACCCAGATCTCGCCGCCGGGCGCGGCCACGATGGCCGTCGGGCCTTGCTGACCGAAATGAGCGGCATGAGTGAGTTCGACCGGCTCATCGCCGGGCCGCTCCGGGTCGAGATACCAGAACGTGCCAGAGTTATTGTCGCCGAAGACGTACTTACCGTGCAATCGAGGATAGCGTTCGCCGCGATAGAGAATTCCGCCCAAGGCCGCACGATGCATGGAGGTCTGCTCGTATGCGTAGAGGGGATCGAGCGATCGCCCGATGATCGTCTCGGGTCGCAGCCCGTGCGCGGCGGCCGGCCCTTCGCGAAAGGCCCACTGACCGTTGTCGCCGATCGCGACACGGTTATGCTCCTCCCACCTATTCTCGCCCACGTCGCCGATCCAGAGAGTACCTGTCGGCTCATCGAGCGAGACACGAAACGGATTGCGAAAACCGAGCGCTATGAATTCGCCGAGCGCGCCGTCTTGCCCGTACCATGGATTGGCCCTGGGTATGAAATAATGCTGCGTGTGCCCATCTTGTGGCTGCTTGCGAGTTGGTCCGCTGACGCGACCGCCCCGCTGATCGACGTCGATCCGAAACACACCCCCCGCCAGACGGGCATCGATTCGCTGAGAGCTGGCCACATCATTCAGATCACCGACAGAGAAGTAGAGAAACCCTTTCGCGTCGAAGAACAGGCTGCCACCGTTATGGAACCCACCGGGGGGACGTCGCAGATCAATCAGGTTCAGGCGGGATGCACGCCGCTCTTCGAGCGTCGGCAGCGACAGATCGAACCGGGAGAGGCGGTTGTGCTGCGTGCCGGGCCTCCAGTACGTATACCAGATGTAGACGTACCCACGCTTGCGCGAGTTCAGCCTGCCAAACTCCGGATGGAGGGCAAAGCTCATCGCGCCCATCTCTACTTCGACGCTGCCCACCTCCTCGGAGATATCAAGGAGCAGCTCCCCCGGCGCATCCGCGGCAGATCCGTAGCGATACAACCGTCCCGGCCGGGCGAGCAAGTAGAACCGTTCTGGCTGGAGCGGCGCAAACCGCACATCCATCGGTTGTTCGAACTCGCCGCCCGGTATTACGTCCACCAGCGACCATCTGGAATCGGAGCGCCCAGTAGCATTGATACGGACCAGGTTGATTGCGTTCGCGAAGTCCCGGTCCGTCTTGTACGCCACCGCCAACGCGCCCGGTGTCAGCGCAACGAGCACCGTGAGCGGCGTCCAGAACGACATGACCAGAGGCCGCACCGAGAGCCAAGGCGTCACCAGCGACCAATCGTCACCGGCGCGAACCCTCCTGATACCGGTCGCGATCAGGTAGCACAGCGCGTACAACGTGCCGAGTAACACGTAGATCCACGCATAGAAGTTGATGTTGAACGGTATCCTGCTCAAGGTAAACAGCGCTACCCCTGCGACGCTCGTAGCTGACATCACCACGTACATCTCGGCTAGCCAGCGACGCGCGCCGACGAACGGGCCGCTCCCATGCAGCCCTGAGCTTGCCCAGGCGAACATGGTATGAACGCTGACGAATACGGCGAGCACAGTCTGAAACTCGCTGACCGATAGGTCACCAAGCTTGAGCAGCGGAAGTCGAGGCACGATGACCACCCGCTCCATTAGCTCGTACGCGCAGCACAGTGCGCACACCACTATCAGGGCCTGGAACGCGAGATTTGAAAACAAGCGCATCTGGGCCTGCGAAGCGATCAGCCGTCCGACAGACCGGCTGCTCGCCACATTCTCTTTTGCCGTGCGCCGCACGCCTCTGCCGCGCACTTCACGAGATAGCCTCAGGTACGACCGGTGTACGTTCGCCCACCTGAGCTCGCCACGACCTACTGGGCACGCCCGAGCGCACTGCCAACCTCTCGGCGTGCTCGCCGACTGGAACGACGCGAAATCGCGCCGCAAGAGCATCCACGAAGCGGGACACTCGCTCTAGCTTCCAGTCTGCGCCGCGGTTCATGACCGGGAAGAAGTCCAGGTCGCGCGCGTCCTCGGCACCCAGGAAGTCCAGCGGGTGCAGCAACACCGATGGCTCGACGCGTAGACCGCGGCAAAGCGAGAGCGCGACTCGCAGGTAGCTGTCAGCAAGCACGGGAGAAAAGCTCGCCAGGTAGAGCAGATAGCTAACGTGAACTGGCGTTTTCACGATCGGAACAGTGGTCACTGGGATCTCGATGAGACTGCCACCCTCCAGTCGCCACCGGTAAGGCTTCAGCGGCTGGAACCCATCGCTGAAGCGCCCGAACAGGTGACTGCGCTCCCGTCGCTGCGACTGGCTCAGACGCGCGGTCCGGAAGTAATAGGCCCGCGCAAGTGGCCCCAGGTAGGTCGGCAGTGTGCTCGCGTCGTAGCGGTAACCGCGCCGCGCGAGAACATCCAGGGTGGTCTTCGACAGGCTGAAACCCGGGCCACGAAATCCGACTGGCCGCTGTCCAGTGGCGTCCTCTATCGCCTCCTCGGCACGTACTAGCTCTTCTTCGAGCTCTTCCTCCGAGTAAAGATGCAGCCACGGCTCGTGATGAAACGAGTGATTACCGATCTCGTGACCGGCTGCCGTGAGCGCCTCGAGGTAGGGTCGATTCTTCTCCAGCGCGGCATCCTGGCCGACCACGAACACTGTTATGCGCAGGTCGCGCGCAGCGAGACACTCGAGCACCCGCGGAACGACGACGTCGAGATACGATGGCAGCGCTTTCCACGTCGGACTGCCGTGGGTTTTCAAGTACGACCACTTATTGTCCAGGTCCAGGGAGAGGCTGGCGATCGGTTTCACGCCCCCGCTCCACCGATCGTCGCGGCCGCGTTTTCAGCGAGGCCGATCGTCTCGTTCACGTTGAGCGTCCCGTTCACAATCTGCGCCGAGTTCACCAGGAACAGCCCCGGCACCGACGTCACCATCGACGGCAGTTCGTCGGAGTAATTGAGCGTGGGCAGAGCCGATACCTGCCGAGCCCGAGAGAGACGGAAGCAGGTCACATCATCGGGTCGAAACTCGGGGTACATACGCTCGAGGCCAGCGAGGAAACGACCCCGAACCTCATCCTCGTCGGCAGCGAACAGCTCGTCGTTGGAGCCAACGTAACGCGGCAGGTAAACGAGCGAACGATTGCCGAAATGCCGGTGCTTGTCGACAAGTGCCGACATCTCGACGACCCCAGTGAAGGGTAGCGACTCGTCGAGGATGTTGGTGAGGTAGTATCCCGCGAGCGGCCGCTTCAGCAGAAGCGAGGCGCACAGCACCCCCTGGTAACGAATACGCTCGAGCCGATCACGCTCGACCGAACTCAGGTCGGAGCAGACCTTGGCCGCCAGCGGAGTCGCAAGCGTCACGATCACCCGGTCGAAGCGCTCAACTTCCCCACCCTCGACTTCTACCTCGAGCCGGCCGGCTCGGCGTCGAACACTGTGGACACCACGATCCAGCTCTATGCGTACGCCATGGTCAGTCAGATACCTCGCCAGCTCATCAAGAACCCGCCCGTAGCCGCCTGGGACGTAACCGAACATCTCCTTCTTCAATCCGGTGCGGCGTGCAGCATAGAGCCTGGCTATCGTGGCCCAAATAAAGGCCGCAGACGTCTCGTCCACATTGTCGCCGAGCTTCGAGCGCAGCAGAGGCCTCCAGAATCGCTCGTATGCACGACGCCCAGACCAACGAATAAGCCAGTCGGCGACAGAAACGCGTTCCAGTCGGCGGCCGTTACGAATCCTCGATCCGTAGAATATGGTCGCACCAAGTCGCAGCTTGTCGATCAAACGGAGCACCGGGAAGCGCAACAGCTCGAGAGTGTTCGACACGGAATGAATGCGCCCCTCGGCAAAGCATCCGGTTCGCGTCTCCACCCACTTGATCTCCCGGTCCAGGCCGAGATCTCCGAGCAGACCGCGAAGCCACGAATCGGACAGCAAGGTGACGTGGTAGTGGCGATCCCAGGTGACGTCATCCAGCTCCCACGCGCTGGCAAGCCCGCCCAGACGGTCGGCGGCTTCGATCACCGTAACGTCCTTCCCTTGCTCGGCTAACCGTCGCGCTAGAGACAACCCAAGCATCCCGCCGCCGACTATCCCCCACGTCTCTCTGCGCCCGGGCGACGCCGGACTCGGCGACGCCATCGACTCGTGCTCATACGCTTCGGCAAGACCGGCCTGGGGCGTCATGACGGTGCCACCCTCGCCAACGCGGCCGAACTTCGAAGTCGATAGAGTGAATATTCGTCGGCACACTCGTCAACACGATGGTAACGCCCGGCTGCAGTTTCTCTGAACGCACGATCTTTGAGATCTGCCGAGCGCGCCACCCAGTAGCTCGCGCCGCGGTCGACGAAACCGTCGAGGACCTCCACGCTCAGCTTGTCGGCTGGATAGTTGAAGCCACGCCGATCCATCCAGGCGAAGATCATCGACTCGTTGTAGGCGACAGGACGACCGCTGGCGTCGACGCTCGGCCCGCCTCGCGTGACGATCAGTTCTTCGGGCGACACCCGATCAGCAAAGCGTAGTGCACATGCTCGCATGGCCAGTAGGTCGGGCTGGGCATCTCGATGACGGACGAGCACAACTGACGCGACGGTCGTGGTCGCAAGCGTGCCGGCCATTGCGAGACCTGCCAACGCCGACGAATTCCACGCCACCCCACGCGGCAACCACGCCGTCACGTAGCCGTGGGCAATTGCTGCGGCGCCCGCGCCCATGAGCATACAAGCCGGCGCTACCGACGAGCTGTGATAGTAGAACGCCCAATCGTCGGCAGAGGTGCGCGCCGACGCCACGTAAAACACGCATGCCGCTGCGTACCAGATCAACGGCAGGCGAATCCACAACCGCGGTGCGAACAATGCCAGCCCAGCAATGATCAGTCCGGGGGGGGTGAATACGCCGAGGAGCTCCCACTTGAAATTGCCCAGGAGGAACACCGGCGGCCAGAGAAGGTCGAGTCCGAGGAAGTGACTCTCGTTGGTCAGGCCGAGCGAGTTCCCGTAGCGCAGCCAGAACTGGTGCGTCCAGGCGTACCAGAGCAGAGGCGGAATGCAGGCCAGCGCTGCGGCCGCGTAGATGCGAAGCGACCTGAGCGCAGCCAGACCGAGCTTGCGCCATACCAGCCACGCGAACAGCAGTCCGAGATAAGCCGCCGAGGCCTTGGCGAGAATCGCCAGCCCAGTCACGAGCCCTGCGCCCAGCAACGTGGCCAGGGTCTCCGTCTTGTCCCAGCGGTCGACGAGAAACACCGCGACGACCGAGAAGAGCAACATGAACGCCTCAGGCTGCATCGAGGTTGCGAGGTTGACCAGGAGCGGATTGAAAGCGAACAGCGTCGCAGCGAAAACGCTGCCGATCGGCGGCAATGAGGCGCGCGCGAGGACAAGGAACGCGAGCAGCGTCGCGATCGACGCAAACGCCGAAATCCAACGCAACGTCTGTTCACGATAGCCCGTCACTCGAAAGAACGACGCCCCGATCCACGGCAAGAACGGAAACTCGGCCTCCACGTAGCCGGGCGTATCGGCCTGCCAGTCGATGCGCGGATACAGGACGTTCATATCGGCCCTGTGGAAGTTGCGCGCGATTTGTATGTAGTCCGCCTGCCGCCATGGCGAGATCAGTCGGTGATCGAGCGGGCGTTCCACGTAAGCAAGGCGTACCGCCACACCGAGCACGAACACGATCGCCAGCGCGAGGAAATGGCGCCGGTCGCTATCGGTCATGGTCACAGCAAAAGATCCGCGGACGACGGTAACCGTCGCCCTGCCCTCTCAACCGAGGAGACGCCGTCTTCCGGCCGGTCGAGATATCACCCGATACGTTCTGTCAGCGCATCGAAGCCGAACGCCGAGATTCACCTACGGGGAACCCGACCTGTCGCTCGTCGTCGGCCACGCCCACCAGGTCGACGAGGTGCTGGTCTGGCCTCAGGAGCTGACGGATTGGCCTGAACTCTGGGTCGCGAGTGCCGACCACGATCACGTCGCAGCCCTGCAGCACCTCGGCCATGCTCGGTCGTAGCAGGCTCGCAACGTGCGGTAGGTGCTCGTCGATGTAGGCCCGATTGGCGCCGACGAGCTCGGGCGGAGATATGTTCCGGTCGTAGATGGCGACCTCACGCCCCTTGCCGCGCAGCGTCTCGACGATGGCAACCATCGGGCTCTCGCGAAGATCGTCCGTACCGGCTTTGAACGCGAGCCCAAGCACACCGATGCGCTTGCGCCCATAGGCGAGTATGCGCTGAGTACACGCCTCGCTGCGTACCCGATTGCTCTCGAGCGCCGCGTTGATGACGGGAAGCCTGACCCCCCGCGCCTGGCCGTACTGAACGACTGCCCGAAGGTCTTTTGGCAGACACGAGCCTCCGAATGGCGCTCCCGGCTTGAGATACGCTTCCGAGATGTTGAGCTTGCGGTCCATACACACCAGCTCCATGACATCGCGCCCCTCAACACCAGAGTCCTGACTAACGGCATCGATCTCGTTCGCGAAGCTCACCTTGAGCGCATGGAACGCATTGCAGGCATACTTGACGAGGCAAGCGGTGCGCCGGTCGGTCACGATCACGGGCGCATCGACGAAATCGTACATGCTCTCGAGTACCGTCGCGGTGCGCGCCTCATCGCATCCGAGCAACGTAAGCTGCGGCTCGTCGAAGTCACGGATCGCCGTGCCCTCGCGGAGGAACTCGGGATTGATTGCGAGTCCGAAGTCCGTACCTACGGTACCGCCGGAGGTCGTCTCGAGGGTGGGCACGATCAGACGCTCGACGACGTCGGGAAGGACTGTGCTGCGCATCACCACGACGGGATAGCCACCATGCTGTGCGAGCAACGGCCCGAGCTGCTCGCAGGTCCGCTCGATGGCGGTGGTATCCAGTGCACCGCTGGCCGTGCTCGGCGTCCCCACGCAGATGATGATGACGTCGCTCCCGGTCACGGCTTCCGCAAGATCCGTCGCCGGCCGCAGGCAGCCACTGAAGTGCACTCGCTTGATCAGCTCGGGCAGACCTGGCTCCTGAACGGGAGATTTACCGCACCGTAGCGCGTCCATCTTGGCATCGTTGATATCCACCCCAAGCACACGGTGACCTTGCCGCGCGAAGATCGCGGCAGTCACCGTCCCGACATACCCCATGCCGATCACGACGATATTCATTGCAAAGTTCTCCATGGAAATGGCGATCGCCCAGCGTAGCGCTGGCGCAACGTCCGGTTCAGTTCAGCGTGGACACTTGGAGCGCGTCGCGTAGCTGCGTAAGTCGAGTCTCGAAAATCGTGGCACGCTCGATACGCAACCCCTGCATCTCTAGCTCGAGAGACTCCCTATTCGAGAGTGCCTCGCTGACACCTCGGGCGATAGCGCTCGCCGAGTTGTCCACATGCACGGTGCCACGCGAGAACGTCTCGCGCAGTAGCCCCCAGTCGGATGTCACCAGCGGCTTGGCCAGCGCGACCGCCTCGTAGCCACCACGCTGCATCGTGTGATCGTGTGTGGTCAGCACAACGACCACTTCGGCGCTTCGAAGGAGGCCGGCATACTCCTCCTCCGGCAGGAAGTCGGTGAACGAAAGGTTGGGTGGAACACTAGCAAGCAGCCGCTTGGACGCGCTTCGCAAATCGCCCGTCACAAAGAAGCGAGTGTCGGCACACTGTCTTGCTGCTTCGACAACTTCCGCTATCGGCTCGTCATCAGAGAACGTATTGATGACGACGACACGTGGCGCGTCACAAGGCGGCGGGCCTACGCCCTCGGTGAACCGCACCGGCACGTCACCGATGATGACCGACCGTGCACCCCACGATTCCACTACTTCCTGTAGATGCGCGTTGGTAACGATGACCGAATCAGCTCGTCGAAACACGAACCGCGTGAGCGGCATCAGCCACGTCCAGCGCCGGTCGTCGAAGATTCCGGTGTGCGCATCGATCGCGACCCGACAACCGTAACGGCGCGCGTATAGCAACACCGGCAGGGCAGCGAATACCGGCGGCACAGCCACGAGTATCCAGCGGGGCCGCTCACGACGGAGCGCACGTAAAGTGGCCAGGGTCTGAGCAACGTACTTGAACGGCGCGTATATCGGCTGCTTGAAGCGAAGATAGTGAAGCAGGTGTGACGATCCACCCAGCGCCTCGGCTAGAGCATCGCTGCGTCGGCAATACGGGTACCAGGTGATGAACGTCGTGCTCATGGTACGATCGTGGCCCGCGCCGCCGGAGTCGTGGGTGCCGCCGCGTCCGGGGAGGATCGCCACGCCGGCGCCGACGGTTCGGTGAGTCCATCACGGCGCGCGACGACAATCTGGACGCCGCCGTCGAGCGTACGCGACGAAGGCGACGGCGGTCGAATGATGACGTCGAACACACTACCGGCGGTATCGACGAGCCGAAACCCAAGCGAACCGTCGCGGTGAGCGACCGATTGTCGCTCGACCGTCAGGCGATTTGCAGGTGCGCTGCCGTTCTCAGTCGCCAGCAACATGACCCGAACCGCGGGAAGCTCGAGCCGGTCGGTGAAACACAAGGTCGGAGACAGAGTGAAGCTTCCATACCGTTCCGAGTACGGACTCAGGGTGTCCTCGAGTCGCGCACCCTCCCCGTCTTCAGCTCCTACTACGTCGGTAAGCAGCAGCGAGTTCTGACGCGACGGAGTCCATAGCCGCACCGATTGGTCCGAGATGCGCTCGAGCGCCGCGTTCGGTACCGCATGAAGCCACCTCGCAATGTCCGCGCGACCGCGCCCCTCAAGCCAGTCGATAACGAGCCAGCCTCCCCCCACCCCGAGCACGCCTCGCCGATGACGTACGGCGGGCCGCAAGCGTGTATAGCCGTCGTGGTGCGCTTCGACGTAATCGAAGCCGGATCCGAGCTGTGCCGAGTTGATAGCGGTATTGGGGAAGTTGAGCCACTTGAACCGATCAAAGGGATCGGCCTGATCATAGCCTCCCACCTCGAGCGTGTTGTGGGCACGCGTCGACCGGAAGTAGGTCCGCTTGCGGGTCCGATCCTGGTACGCGAACGTGCCAGGGTCAACGAGTAACTCTTCGCCGCCGACATCGACGAGGATACTCAGGAGATCGGCGTGACCGTGGCTAGCGTGCGGCAAGAATCCCAGCGGACCACAATCGAATAAGAGACGGTTTGCCTCCGGTCGTTCGGGGTCGCGCAAGATCGCATAGCCGCCGTCGTGAAGAAGCACCGACGACCTTGGCTGTACCGGGGCCTGCTGTGTCGCGACACGCTCGTACCCTTCGATGCCCGTCAGCCATACAACGCTCTCGGTCGCACGAAGCGCACGCCCAGGCGCCACGCCCCTGCCAACGACTCCTTCACCGAGCGCCAGCAGCTCGTCGAAATCCCAAGGGTCGGCAGTGAAGAACGGGATGGCGCGCGCATCGTCGCTGTCGCCTATTCTCGGCGCGCGACCGTCGGCGCCTACGAACTCCGACACCACCTCCAGCATCGACCTCGCGTAACCTCTGATGTTCGGCGGTAGGCCAATCCCGTTGCGGTCGGCGATACGGATCACCTGCAACAAGAAGTCCAGAACGAAGCGTTGATAGCTCGTCGCTTGCTCGCGGCTGACACCGTCGGGACTGACCTGTATCGATATCTCCCGGCCGAGGATATCCAGCGCTCGCGCCCTCAGTTCGGTGCTGTCGGGCAGCTCGGGCAACCACATGGTGAGCACGGCCAGCGCCGACGCTTCGCCAATCAGGTGGTTGGTCGGATCGGTGTAAATCGACAGATTCGCGACGATGTGATCGCGATGTCGCCGCAGACTCGTGAGCCAGGTACGAGCCTCTTGCGCGTCGAGAGCCGGCGTACCGACCAGGTAGTGAAGGGCCCACACCCACGACAACGCGCGCACTGCCACCTCGAGGTTACTCGCCCAGTTGACACCGACAGGATAGGGATTACTCGCGGTCCAGCGCTCGATGATCTGCTTGCATGCTGTGGAGTAACGCTGTTCGCCCGAGTACGCGTAAGCGCGCGCAAGTGTCACCAGATACTGGTGGCGATTCACTTCCCACAAGTGCTTGATGTCGGCCTCTACATCTCTGACGGCGCTCGACTCGGCCAGCGCACGCAGCGGCCAAACGCGCCCGTGGTCAGGATCGGCGAGCCAGTCGAAATCAGCGTCTGCCGGCCGGAACCGCCGGCCGAGCAACTCGATGCCATCCGAGAGAATGTCGTCGGCCTCCCTGAGCGTACGCTGCACGTCGCCGGCAAGATGCCGCTCAACGAACGATACTAGTCGCTCGCGGTCTGCTGGGTCAAAAAAGCCCTTGGTCGCAACCCGATCGGCAAGATAGGCCGATGGATCGACGTACATTGATGACGGAAGCGCCTCACGTGGCGACCAGTCGCTTAAGGCTGCCGTCATGCTCGCATCGTGCTCGAGCTTCGAGCGCCAGCCGTTTGTCACCTGCCCAAGCCGGTGGGAGACCTCGCCAACCGACATCGACGCAAGCCGCCTGGCCAGCCGCACGCGCTTCTGCACGGCGGCCCTGCGGTACCACACGACCCGCTCGCTGGGCGACGCGAAACGTCGCCACAATGGCGCGTGTGACGCCTCGCTCATGATCGCACGACGATCGAGCGCCAGCACACGATACTGCACCGCGAGCTGTTGCTCGAGGACCGGGAAGTCATAGCGTTCACGGGCTGACCGAGCGGCCTCTGCACCCAGTGAGTCACGTAAATCGGCCTCGCTGACCAAACGCTGGAGGCATCTCGTCAACGCCGGCGCGTCTCGCACCGGGCAGATGAGGCCGTTCACACCATGCTGGATCATCTCCGGGATAGCGCCAACCGGCGTCGCCACGGCCGGCAAGCTCGCCGCCATCGACTCCAGAAGGCTGTTCGGCATATTCTCGTAGTGAGACGGCAGCGCGAACAGATCAACCGAACGATAGAGAATCGGCTTCGCGTCGCCCACGACCGTTCCGACACTCATCCAACCATCGCCCTCGGAGCCCAGCGCGGCGGTCAGCTCACGTTCGTGCGATATCTTCCCAGCGATAACGAGCAGCAGGTCCGGATGAGTTCGGCGTATGTCTGCAACCGCCGGAATCAGCTCTTGAATGCCCTTCGCAACGTCCAGCTCACGACTACGCGTGGTCATGAACAGCAACGCCAACCGATCGCCCGGAATACCGAAACGCCCGCGATCGGGGACAGCCGACGCGTAATCACTCACGTGCGTTGCATTACACACGACTCCTACCGATTTGACGCCGGCGAGCGCTCTGAAGTATTCGGCCCATTGCTCGGAGAGTGCAACGATTCGCTGGGGCACACGAAGGGCGAAGCGAATCGCCGCGCGGCCAAACCGACTGCTGCCGTTGTAGAAGTCGGGAAATCCCCCGCTGTGGAGCTGAAGCAGGACCCTGCGCCTGAGCAACCGAGCAATACACACGTAGACCGCCGCCTGGTAGAAGTTGACACCAAACGAGGCCTTGACGTGCACAATCGTCGGAGGTCTTCCCAGAAGCGCCCCGACGTAGCCGACGAACGCCCGCAGCTGGTAGCGCACACGAGCAAATAGTGTCCGCGCGGGATCGTGTGCTCGGGCAGTATTGTAGAGCCGCATCGACGTCTCGACAGCGAGATCAGACGCGATCAGCATTTCGACCCCCGTCTCGATGCCGCCCAACAGCGGCGGAGGCGGCAGCGGGCCCACTAACAGAACGTCGCACGGAATCGACAACTCACACCTTGAGCAAGACGACATTGCGGCCAGCCTTTTGTCTCCGGACATCACAGAACGCTGCTCGGGAGGTCTGACATCACGCGGCTTCGGGGGGTACACAGACAGTCCATCTTCGTCCGCTAGACAGCGGGGGAAACCGAATTGACATCACTTCTCTTGCGAAAAGTTGATGGTGCGGTGTCTAGAAAACGGTCGAAGCGATTAATCCAGAGTTCCATTTCGCCTGCCGGCGATGCCCTGTGCGTCGCCCCGAACGGTCCTGGAGTCACCAAGGAGCTCAGCCTCAAGAATGGATGAAGCGACGTGTCGGCCGGCCAGATAGTTCCCAACGCGCGTCCAATGCCCATCCACCGGATGGTAGAGCGCTGAGCGATCGCGGTAGGACAGGAAAGCCGGCAATAGATCAACTACAGGAAGACCCAAACGCTCGCAGATTCTACGAATCCGCGTGTTCGGATACTCGCGAGCGAACCCGGTGCTCGACTCGGCTAGCGCAGCAGCACCTTGAGGCGAGAAAGGCTCGGTCATCTGAATCGGATCAGGAATCAGTACAACCAATCCCCGCGCCGCTCGCGTTCTCAGAACATCAACGAACTCGCCAAGAGCCGCTTCCGTTTCTATCCAACCACGCCTGATCCGTTCCGCCGGCTTGTCAGAGTAAATTGATCGCTCCTCCAATCGTCCACGGGCGGCAATACTTGCCTTCTTAGGGTTAAGAAGCGCACGCTGGAACGGCCACAGCAGATGATACAGGTGAAGGTTTCGAGCAAGCCAATGTCGAAGCTTCGAATTCAGAATTCCCTCGGGAGCAACCGAAGACACGAGATAGCCTTGCTCGACACGAATACTAGACTTGCGGAACGCGTTCTGTTGAATGTCATTCCCTACGAAGAACCCCAGTACCACTAGATCGGGCTCGAACAACAACAGGTCAGCTCGCAGAAAGTCAAGCGCCTGGTGAGTACTGTATCCGGGTACACCAGCGTTAATAGTCTCGAGTGTGTACCCCTCGCCAGCATCATTGAGCTCGCGCTCGAGAATCTTCGGCCACGAGTCGGGCAAACCGACCGTATATGACATCGTAAAGGAGTCGCCGATGAATAGGATCCGTTCCGTGCCGATGTCTTTGACGGAGAACTCCGTCGGGGCACGCACCCCCTGTCGATTGATTCGGACTTTCGTGCGAAATTCTGAAGTCTTAAACTCACCGGTGAACCCTGGGGCCAGGCCGTAACCACGCCGTGGCTGATTGACGTACAAGCCGACCGGGTACCGGTAAGTCACCTGCGGACAAATCGAGCGTACGAACAGTTCGCCCAAAGCAAGAGCGATCATCGTCCCAGATGCTACTAGAAGAAAGCGTCGTAGATACACTATCTCACTCGGCCGCCGCGTAAGCCTCTCTCGCCGAGCGCTACCCGATGCCGACCGATTACACCGTCATCCGCAACCGTCAGGCGACTCTCACGATTGTCGCGGCGAGTGTCGGCATGTGATAGAGAGGGCTGATAGTGAGTACCGATCAACGTCCGCGAAATGCAGCCACAAGCGGTACTCCTTCGCCACAAGCGGCGAACGTGAGACGCCGATAGTCGGCGCTACGCCGGAATACCGTCCGCGAGACCTCACGTCGGGTGAGAGTCGACAAGCTGAGAGGGATTGCACGAAAGTTGCATACACAGAAGACGGGGGCTTGGATAGCCATGAAATATACGACACGAAGGAACCTGCGACGCATCGGGCCGCTGGCTCTAGGCCTGACACTGCTAGCGAACGCCTCGCTCATAACCGGCGCTCTCGCATCAACGTACTACCTAGACAACGACGGTGCAGACCAAACAGCGTGTGGCACGTCCGCTTGCGGATCAACGGCATGCCGAACGTATCTGTTTCTGCGGTCGGAGCTTCCAGGCGAAACACTCGGCGAAGGCGACACGGTGATCTTGTGTGCGACTGAAAGCAACACTGTCAACTACGGTGATGGAATCGACCGTGGAATCGATATCTCCACCGACGACGTGACCATCCGTGGGGAATCGCCCTGTGACCCAAACCTGGAATGCACCACCAAGATCAGCGGTGGACGACATGTGCAGCCATCCAACCCGAATGCCGTGATCCGCGTACGCGACGCGGCCAACGTGACTGTCCGGGACTTGGAGGTAACGGGAACCTATGTCGGCGCTGCTGGAGTTCTTTTCAATAGCTCCCACGATTTCAACGTAGTGAACGTGTTCACTCACGACTCCCAGGGGCCAGGGATGAAGTGCGGCGCTGGAGGGCCAGGGGGACGCGAGGCGGCCCTGCGCGGGAGCATTCGCAACAGCCGAGTCAAAGACGATTGCCAATCTCTCGGTGGCTGTGCAGGCATATTGGCCTTCGCGTGCCCATTGCTCGAGATCGAGAACGTTAGGGTCGACGGAACCGGCAGTCCGCCCTCGGGCGATCGCGATGGCATTCACATCACGAACAGTCATGGATTTGTGATTCGCGGTGGGCGCATGTGGGGCTGGTCAGAGGACGGAATAGATCTGTCAAGAACGGGTAGTGGCAACGATAGCTGCACGTCGTGGAACGGCGGAGGATGTGTCGGCGGCAGCACCGAAGGCCTGTCCTGTGAACGAGACGCCGATTGTGACGGAGGCGGCTCCTGTCGACGATGGCTGATCGAGAGCACCGTGGTCTACGGGAATACACTCTCGGGAACCGGCAGTGCACTCGCGATCAAGAGCTGCGCCCATCACGGAACAATTCGCAACAACTTCCTTGAAGATCTGTCAGGAACGGGGGATACGCTGCGCTTCGAAGCGTGCTCACACGATGTGCAGGTACACAACAACTCGATGTATGGTCATATCAAACTATGGGAGAACACCTACGCGCTGGACATACGCAACAATATCATTGTCTCCGATAATCCCTCAGTCGGGGCACTGACCATCTGCGACCACTGTGTAAACTTACTGCCGGGCGACGAAACGACCTTTGACCATAACCTCGTGTACAGTCGCTCCACTTCCCGGGCCATTTCGGGATTTCCTGGAGCAGGCGCGACGCCCGTTTCAGAGGAACTCGATTGCAACGGCTACCCTTGCTGCAAGGCCCAGCCGGGCGGAGATTCCCAGCACTATACAAACGACCAAGGCACGGAGTTCACCTCCGATAATCAACTAGGCGGTGTAGGCAGCAACAACATATTCGGTGCAGACATAGCCTTCGTCGATGAAACGGCCGCGCCTATCGACCTGCATCTTCCGCCGGGTACCAATGAAACCGTACAAGGCAGCGGGGCCTCGTTAGCTGGATTCACTGACGACATCGACGGCGATCCGCGCGGATCGAGTTGGGACATCGGTGCTGACCAAGCGGCATTGTGGGACCCGCGCCTGTTATCGGCCGAGCCGGTACCGGAGCCGTAGCTCGCAACTAGCTCGTGTCGCGCCTAGCCGTCTGTTACGCACGATTCGCAGCACCTGCAGCCGCTGGGGAGCCTGGTAGGGCAAGCCGACGGATCGCTTCAAGTATGCCGAGGATGAACCAGAGCATCGCATTGTAGCAGAAGCCTCTCCACATATCCCAGTACATTTCGAACGCTAGCGCGCATATTCCGGCAGTGATTCCGAGCGCCGCGGTCGCGGATACCCTACTCGACAGCTTCGTTAGCCGCACACCGAGGACGATCGCGGACGCTAGGAGGATCACCAGCATAGCTCCACCCAGGATCCCGGTCTCGGCTGCTCTCAAGAGATAAGCATTGTGAACAGTTGCAGACCAAAACCCATCGAAGTCGGCCGACAAGTGCCCGCGGTACGTGTGCCTGTACGCCCCCGGACCAACGCCCGATATCGGGTGCGCAACGATAACCGTTTGCGCCATTCGCATGAGCGCGACGCGTTCAGCATAAGACTCGTCCAGCGGAGATTGCGTCAGCCGCGCGGCAACTAAAGGGAGCAAGAGAACCGTCGCCACAACGCCAGCAACAGCTACCTTCATCATACGATCTGGGCGCAGCAGTCGGCGCACGCCGGCTAGTACGACGAGTACCGTGAACCCGATCATGAACGCTCCCCAGCATGCCCGGGTGTAAGTTAGTGCTAGCGAGACTAGTGACAGAGCGATCAGAACGGCTAAGCCTTTTTGCCTTCTCTTGGGAAGCACCATGAACTGAGCCAGCGCCATGAAGAGAATCGGCAGGACAAAACTCCCGAACCCCGCAGGATGCGTACTCACGGTGCCGCCGGGTCGCGGAAGATCACCGAGCTGTTTCGCAACGCCAACAAGATCGAACGATATGCCGAGCCGAGACTGGATCACGTAGACGACTGCCTGGATTCCCAGGACCACCAACAATAACCGAAATACCAAGCGCAAATCTTTCTCAGAGCGCACCGCGTTAGCCCCGACCCAGTACAGGAACACAAGTTCGAGTTCGGTGGTAAATTGCGACAACCCCACGAACTGCTCGCTCGTGGTAAGCAGCGAGAGGACTGAAGTACCTAGCAACGCCACTATGGGTAACGTGAGAGCACCACCCCAGAGCCGTGCCCTTTGGCGAAAGTCCGGGTACCGAAGCTCCTCCGCAATAAGGCCGACTGCCATCATAAATGGTAGTGGGAACACCAGGCCATGGCTTCCAGCATGCCCGTGTAAGAACCTAATCGAGACATCCGCCTGCAAACTAAGGACGAACGCCCCAAGGAAAAAGGTTCGACGCTCCGGCAACGCTACGATCGTCACCGCAAGAGCGGCCCCTAACACGGCGTAGACGATCCAACGAGCCTCGTACGCCGAAAAGCCGTAGCCGACGCCCCCCACAACGACGCCGAGCGCCAAAGGCCACAAGCCCGCGATCCGCGTCATCGCAGATGTGCCGCCCGAGAGGCCGGACTCAAACGCGGTCAGTCTGCGGATGCCTGAAGTCGCCACAGATTGTCATCCACCCAGCGCCAGTCATCGAGACCGCCACGGGTCATCGCGCGGAACAGCCACAACTTCTCACCGCCCTCGACCTTGACGCGCGGGAGCTCGAGCGAGTCGTCACCTCGGCGAATCGACCCGTGCCGAGACGTAAACCCATACTCGTAGCCGGCCTCTCGCAAGATCGCGGCAGTACTGGCGTTGTAATCAGCTCGCGTCCCGAACGGGTACGCGAACGCCGCAACCGACCTTCCCAGCCGACGCTCGAGCAACTCGCGTGAGCGAACGGCCTCTCGACACGCTTCCGCCCTCGGCATGCGTGCAATCGATCGATGTGACCAGGCGTGCGAGCCAACCGTGAAGCCGACCTCGGCCATGCGCTCGAGCTCGTCCCAGCTCATGTAGGGCTCTGGCGCGTCAGGGTTCTCCGCGTCGCCGGATCCGATATAACCCGAACTCACGAACACCACCGCCGGAATGCTGTGATCTCGCAGTACGGGCAGCGCCTGCGAGTAAGTGCTCTTGAACCCGTCATCGATCGTGACAAGGACACAACCATCCCGTGGCACTACCCGTCCATGCATAAACGCTTTAAACTCGTCGAACGACAGGGCAAGCTGCTCACGCGCCAGCCAAGCCATCTGCGCCTCAAAAGCCTCGGGGCTCACGCAGAATGGATCACGTCTCACAGAACCGAAGCGGTGGTACGTCAAGACATGGATGGAGCCTGCCGTGTCGGACAACGCCTGCTTCACTGCAAGGCGCGGCACGCTGCCCAGCGCCAGGGCATTGCGCGCGGCCTTCTTACAGGCCCATCGCGCGTGGTGTCTCGCGTTGCTCAACAGAGTTGATCTTGGCGGAGAGTCGGCCACGGTCGAGACCGCGACGACGAGCCCGAGGGATTAGCCTCGCCGCCCGCCGCCTTCACGCCAGCTTTCGCGAACGCCGCGATACAGAAAGACCGGATTACCGACTACGTAGCGCCTCCACTTCTGAGGCTGCTGCATAAGAATCTGCGTCCACTCGATCCCCAGGCGCCGCACCCACTCAGGAGCGCGCGTGAGGTTGCCCGCCCAGTGGTCGAAGAGCCCACCCACGCCTATGGCCAGCGGCACGTCGAGCGCTTCGAGATTGGCGTGAATCCAGCACTCTTGTAGCGGGTTGCCCATACCTACGAGCAGCACATCCGGTCGTGTCTCCCTGATGGCCGAGATCACGCCGGCGAGTTCACCCTCGCCGACGTAGCCATGCCGGTGCCCGGCAATGACGACACCAGGGATCTCGGCCGCGAGCGTGCGCGCCGCAGCCACGACCACTCCTGGGCCGCCGCCGAGCAAGAAGTACCGATATTCACGCTCGAGTGTCGCAGAGATGAACTCGGGAACCAGGTCGGTGCCGACAAGATTGTCGACCATCGTCAGGCCCTTCATGCGAGCGGCGAGTCGCACACCGGTGCCGTCGCCGAAGACCACGCTGCCCGAACGCAGAACATCATGGTAGCTCACGTCGGCACAGGCCAGATTGAGCGTGTGGGCGTTGACGATGAACACCGACCGCGCCTTGCGCACTGGTTGCTGCAACCAGCCATCGAGCATCGAGATCGCCGCTCGCTTGTCGACGTTGGTAACAGGCACCCCGAACAGATCGACCCGTGGGGCGACCGACGCATCCGCGTGCGCAGCGGGGCGCGCACGGGTCGTCGCAACCGCATCCGTTCGCGCGGTGACCAGATCCGATGCCGGCGGCGGGGACGGGGCCGGGCTGGCGACACCGTATCCCTCACCCTCCGACAACCGCTCGAGCGCGGCTATCGCCTGGCGAACGGCCGTAGCGATGTGGTCGACGTGTTCGTCGGTGAAGTGCTCGTTACACGGCAGCACCACCACACTCGCGAGACCCTGCGTCGTTCCGGGACAGTCCGACTCGTGGTATTCGACTCGCTCTCCACCGTCGCGCTCGCGAGAGGTGAAGGGCCAGCCGCTGGTGCCGTAGGTCTTACGCTCGGAGAAGATCCTGCATTTGAACGCGGGCTTCTTGATATAGCGCGGCGCGCACTGGACCCCCTGGCGATTCAGCTCGGCCGCGAGTGCGTCGGCTCCCCCTCGGACGAGATCCGCGTCGACGATCAACGGGTACTTCCAGTACACGTGTGTCGCACCACGGCGCGGCTCGGGAAGCACCAGGCCCCGGGCTCCGCGCAGGGCGTCGGTGAGACGCCCTGCCGCCGCACGACGCCGCGCAACGATCTCGTCGAGCTTCGCAAGCTGCGCTCGCGCGACCGCCCCCTGCAGATCGGTCATCCGATAGTTGAGTGCCAGGAAGTAATGATCGGGGTCTTCATCCCCATACCCCCACCCCTTATCGCTGAACAACCTCATGTGTCGGGCATACGCCGCGTCGTTCGTGATCACGACACCGCCCTCCCCCGTCGTCATGTGCTTGCCCTGCTGCAGGCTGAAGGCACCGATCGCACCGACGGTCCCCACGAGCCTGCCTTCCTGCTCCGCCAGGAAAGCCTGCGCACAGTCCTCGATGATGGGGATCCCGTACCGGTCAGCCACCTTCTTGATGCCGATCACGTCGCACGGGTTGCCGAACAAATGAGTCGCAATGATCGCCCGAGTACGGTCGGTGATCTTCGCCTCGACGGACTCAGGGGTGATGTTGAGCGTAACCGGGTCTACGTCGGCGAATATGGGGATGGCCTGCTGAAACAGAATCGGCGTGATGGCGCCCATGTCGGTGATGGGAGTCGTGATGATCTCGTCGCCGGGCTCGGGATCGATGGCCGCCACGGCCACGTGTATCGCCGCGGTACCGGAGGTCACCGCACGGGCATGAGCCACACCGAACCTGCTGGCAAACGCATCCTCGAACACGTTCACCTGCTTCCCCCGCGTGCAGTTGAGGGTTCCCGACTCGATCACCTCGCGCAGCAGCTCGAGCTCCTCGCTGCCCAGGTCGCGCCCGGTGCTGTCGTGGTCGGCGGGTAGCTGGATGGGATGGCTCACGCGCTGGTACTCCTGCTGGTTGCAACCTCGCGAACGGCGTCCGCCCCCGGCTTTCCAGAGGCTAGCGAGACATCGATGTCGTGCCCGGGCTGCAAGGTCGGAAGCTCGACCGATTCCTCGCTGAAGCGCGTAGCAACGAGCAGCCGCATGCCAGTGACCGGCGTCGGTCCGTCGTTACGCACGCGCACGCCGACCATCGACATGCTCACGGTCACCTGCTCGCGTGCACTCCACCAGCCGACAAGGTCGTCGACGGCGGCAAGCCACACGCCCGGCTTCTTCAGCTGATAGGTCACAAAGGCCAGGTGGCACCCTCGCGTGCGAGCATCCTCGTTGCCGAAAGCGCCGCCGTGCACGCGGGCGACGTAGATGCCGCCGGTGGCGCGAATGAAGGTGGCCTTGCGCTCGACCTCAGCGGTGAGTTCGTCGAACCCACGTCCGTTCAACACGGGCTCGATGCAGTCGGGCGCCGTGAGCGGCAGCTCCAAGCAACGGCTCGGGCGTAGCGAACGCGACGTCCGATCGAGGATCGGGGGCCTGAACGGTACGTTGAGGCGCACGCCCGCACCGTAGGTCGCGTCACGCTTGCGATCGACATCGGGCCACGACGAGTCGTAGCGAAAGCCGGCCTCGTCGAGGGCCGCTTGCAACGACGTCGAGCGGTCGTAGCAGGGGTTGCGAAAGCCGACGATCTCGCGGCCGAGCTGCAGCTCGAGACGCGTCTTGGCGGCCCGAATCGTGCGCAGCGCCGACGAAGAGCTCTCGTAGGAGCTTTCGCCACGATGGGCGAGCCCGTGGCACATCACCGCATGACGCTGCAGGCGGGTCACCGACTGGCTCGACAGGAAGCGTGCGCTGGCGTCGGCGACCAGACCGATGGCCGACGGATTGCCGCTCACGTCGGCGTGATCGAGTAGGCGATCGAGGCCGCGTTTGTAGGCGTAGCGACGCGGCTCGATGTCGTGCGTGAGCATCGCGGCGGACTCATGGGGCGCCGGCCATCGCGCAAGCCGCACGCAACGACCGCTGGCAAGCAGCAGCAGGCCACGTACGAGCTCCATGATGAGCCAGCCGGTGGTATCGATCGGATAGTCCGACGTACTGGCCCCGCCACGTCCCAATCGCTGCTCCAGCTCTTCCCGGTGGCGCGCTCCACGCAATCGGAACACGGCCGGCGACGTAGTGCAGTAGGAGCCTCGCGTACCCCGCTGCGTCAGGCCTTCGAACATGGCGCCTCGTCTGGTCTCGGGAAGCGGCGAGAAGTAGTCCTCGGTCGTGAGATCGGCGAACGCCTGACCCAGGTCGACGGTCGCCCACACCGAATGTCCTCGTAGAAGAATCGCCGGCGCGTCGTCGTGGCCACTCCCCTGCGAGCCCTCGTAAGTCGCCAGCACCTCGCTGTCGGCACCTACGCGCGACACCGGACAGATCGGCGCGCGTGGAATCCGTACGGTAGTCTTGTCGAACGCGCGCGCGATCTTCACGGTGCCGGCTGGCCAGCACCGGTCGTTCAATCGGATACTCGAGCTCGCCGAGCGCGAGTCGGCGTCGCAACCCGCGGCGAACGATCGGGCGAGATGCGGGCCGCCGTCGAAGACCACGCTCGGCTGTCCGAGCACATCGGCCGCTTCACGTTCGTCACGCACGTGCCCGGCGACGACGAGCAATGCGTCACCGCCCTCATCCGGTCGACAGACGCGCACGTACGGGATCTTCTCGATGTCCAGAATCGTTGCGATTCCGAACGCCGACTTCGGATCACGTTCGAGTAGCCTGATCATATACTCAGTCAGCTCGCGATTGCGGCCCGCGCCTCAGTGGTGAACGAGAGCGAGGACCGCCCCGACTGCGACGCCGCGAAGTCGAACCGACGCCGGCACCGCTGGCAGCTCCCTGCCTTGTCGGCCGGTGCCGAAGATTCCCCGAGCGAGATCAACGGAAGACCACAGATGCAGACGTAGCCGCGCAGACGCGCCGGATTGCCGTAAACCAGCCCGTGGGCCGGCACGTCGCCGACGACGACGGCGCCCATGCCGACGAGCGCGAACTCTCCGATCTCGATGCCAGGACCGATCGCTGCTCGAGCCCCGATCGTGACGCCGCGGCGTACGAACGTCGGTAAGGTATCCGCGGTGGGCTCCGACGTCGCAAGCTCGTCGATGTTGCCCGCGAAAGCGCGCGGAAAACGATCGTTCGTGAACACGACGCCGGCTGCGATCATCGCGGCCGTCTCGATGGTAACGCCGGTGCATACGTACACGTGGGCATTGATCTTCACCCGATCAGCGACGTCCACGCCGCAGGCGACATAGGTCTTCTCGCCGATGATGCACTGTCGCCCGATCGTCGACGGCCCACGCAGGTGCACGCTGTCCCAGACCGCAGTTCCATCGCCGATCTGCACCGAGGGCTCGACGATCGCCGTCGGATGGATCGATGGAGCTTCGAGGTCGAAGGCTTCGCTGCGGGAGGCACGGTTCATACGCCGATCTCGGCTCGCTTCTCGCTCTCGCCGAGCCTGCTGATGTCCACACCCACCCACTCCCACTGGCCCGAGCTGAGCGAGCGATATGCCGCCTCGATGGCCGACACGGTCTGCAACGACGCGGAGTTGTACAACCATGCGTGGCTGTCGCGCCCGTCGGTTCTGAGCACGTTGGCAAAATCGGCGTGCATGCGGCGGTGGCAGTCGACCTTGTCGTAGCCGCCGCCGAGATCGCGCCACGCCTCGCCGGCCATCCGCAAGCGGCAGGTAACCCACCCGACCTCCAGTGCGCCGTCGGAACCGTAAACGGTAACGTAGCTGTCACGACCGGTTTCGACGCTCCAGCTGACGTCGGCCCTACCCACAACGTCGCCGGCCGTGCGCATGCAGATGGTCGCGGAGTCTTCGACCTGGAGCTTTTGTTGCGGCCGCCACGCCGTGGCCTGGACCTGCGTGACCGCGCCGAACAGGAATGCCGCGATATCGATCGCGTGCACTCCGTTGTCCATGATCACACCACCACCGGCCAGCACAGGATTGCTATTCCAGCGGCCGCTCATGTCGACCATGCTGCAAAACGAGATGTCGAAGGCCAGCGGATCGCCGATACGTCCCGATTCGAGAACCTCCCTGGCAGCACGCAGCCCCGGGGCATAGCGGAACTTGGTGGCAAGCAGCAGCGCGCGATCGTGGTTGGTGGCAGCTTGCTGCATACGCAGAGCATCCCACACGTTCAGGGCGAGCGGCTTCTCGCACAGCACGTGCATTCCACGCTTCAGTGCACCGATCGTCACCTCCGCGTGGCTACCCGGAGGGCTGCAGACACACACACCCTGGAGATCCTCGTTCTCGATCATCTCGCCGGGACTGGCGTAGGCTCGCAGCCCCAGCTTCTCGGCGCGCTCGCGCGCAGTCGCTGCAGGATCGGCGACAGCGGTCACGCGACTGCCGGGAACCAGCTCGCTTGCCTGAAGATGCACGTAGCCCGCGCGCCCGAAACCGATGATCCCGATTCTCGAAGTAGCTTCAGCCTTCACCCTCGCCCCCCTTGGCGTACGAAACGCTTCGCAATGCGGCGCCCCGCGCGCCGCACGCGATGCCAGACCAGCAGCATCGACGTCAACGTGAGCAGCCCCGCGTGCGCAGCCACGGCATCGCCGACCTTGAGCTTCGATTCGCCGTGGCGCCGTTGCCCGAGCGGCATCGCCACCTCCGCGACCGCGGCGCCTGCGAACAGCGACCGCAGCATGATCTCGGCGACTGCGCCGTAGCCGTTCGCTCGAAAATGGATCCCCTCGAGCAGGTCGCTGCGATAGGCGCGAAACAGACACGTGAACGTGTAGATGTCCTGGCCTATCAAGAGCTTGTAGGTGTTCGACACCGCGCGGCTCAGGAACCGCCGCACCGACGCCGGCTCGCCGTCGAGCGTGGTGGGATGCCATGCCGACGCGGTCGCCAGATCGACGCCGCCCTCGAGCAGGGCGGTGAGCTCGGGAAGACGCTCGGGCGGATAGGTGCAATCGCTATCGATGGTGCACACGATCGGCGACTGCGCGTACGCGAAGCCGGTGCGCAGCGCAGCGCCCAGCCCGAGGTTCTCCTGATGACGGAGCACGTCGAGCCACGGCCTGTCGACCCTGGCCCGCAGCAGCTGGGCGAAGGTGTCGTCGTCGCTGCCGTCGTCGACGGCGACGACGCTCCAGTCACGTGAACCGTTCTCGTGCATGCGGTCGAGCCGGTCGAGCAACGACGGCAGCGCCTCCTGCTCGTTGAAGCACGGGACGATGACGCTCACCGGCGGTATCGACGTCTGGGGCAATGGCTGGATTGCTGGACGGATCGAGCGAGCGAGTCGGCGCTAGTGTGCGCCCTGGCCGTAGAGCACGGCGGGAATCGTCTTGGCCATGATCTTGAAGTCGAGCGACAGCGACCACGCATCGATGTACTGCATGTCGGCCTTCACCCAGTCTTCGAAGTCAGAGGTGCGGCCGCTGGCCTGCCACATGCCGGTCATCCCGGGCTTGACGCTGAAGCGGCGCTTGTGCCAGCGCACGTCGATGCGCTCGACGTCGCGCACCGGCAACGGGCGCGGCCCCACCAGGCTCATCTCGCCCACGAGCACGTTGCGCAACTGCGGCAGCTCATCGAGGCTCGTGCGCCTCAGGAAGCGCCCAACGCGTGTGCTGCGCGGATCGTCCTGAATCTTGAAGATCGGACCGCTGGCCTCGTTGAGATGCTCGAGACCTTTCTGCATGCTCTCGGCGTCCTCGACCATCGTCCGGAACTTGAATGCGTTGAACCGCCGCCGATTTCGTCCGACCCGTTCCTGAACGAAGAACACCGGCCCTTTCGAATCCATCTTGATGACGATGGCCGTCAGCAGCAGCACCGGCGCGAGCACGACGAGCCCTACCACGGCGCCGGCCACGTCGATGGCCCTCTTGGCGAGCAACCCGGCCGCCTCGGGCGGCCCGCTGAAGATGGTGAGCACGGGCTTGCCGTCGATCTCGTCGATGGTCGCGCGCGCCCACTCGAGATCGGCGACACGCGCCACGACGCGCACGACGACACCAAGCGACTCACAGCTGGCAATGATCGACGGAATGAGCCCGTAGGTCTCGGTGAGCGGGACAGTGACGAACACCTCGTCGACCGGATGCTGCTCCACCCGCTGCGTCAGGCTGTCGATGAGCTGCGCGACCTGCGAGGCGCGATCCTCGGATTCGGTCGCGGCGGGCACGTCGATGACGTCGACCACGTGATAGCCGAAGTCGCGCCGCTTGGCCAGATCGGCCGACAGACGGATGGCGTTGTCGCCGTCGCCCACGATGATGATGTCGCGCAGGTTGTGTCCGCTCAGCCGGGCCGCACGCGCCGCCCAGCGCAAGACGCGCCGCTCGGTCGCGAGCCCGATGAACGCGAGACCGCCGAAGGCGCACAGGAACGCCGGGGTCACGTAGTCGAACTTCAGCAGCGCCGCACACGGAACCAGCACGCCGACGCTCACGGCCACGGCCATCAGCAGATCGCGCCACTCGCGCGAGACCATGGCGAGCCGGTACGACTGGTAGAGACCGAAGCTGCTCAACGTGAAATGCCAGATCGCCAGATAGACGAGGACGAAGAACACGTTGTGGATCGCGACGCGCACGGCCAGCGCCTTGGCGATGGACACCTCAGCGCCGCTGCCGAGCGAGAAGCCTACGGTAAGCACGAGGCAGACCGCCACTACGAGCAGATCGGCGACCTTGAGCGATGCGAGCAGGGCCTTCCTTCTCATACTCATCTATTCACACCACCCCCAGCCTGCCTTGGAGTCGCGACGGATCATGTCGCGAACGGGAAACAAGGTTCAGCGACGCAGCCAGCCTGAAACTCGATCGTGAGGCTCGGTCACCACCAGCCCCAGCAATCGACAGCCCGCGCCGCGTGCCCGCGCGATGCTCGACTCGAAGCCGTGAGCGCTCGTCTCGCCGGCGGTCACGGCGACCACCAGGCCGTCGCAAGCGCTCGCGAGCAGCGCGGCATCGAGCGTCGTCGTCAGAGGCTGGGCCTCGATGATCAACATGTCGTGCCGCGACTGTGTAGACGACAACCACTGGCGGACGGGCTCGGGAACGGGGCCACCGCGCATGTCCACTGGTAAGAGGCTGGTTCCGGCAGGGCCGTTGCTGGCGGCGCGGTCGCCCTGCGCTGAAACGGGCTCATTGGTCTGCAGTAGAGGCACGCCGCCGTCGCTGTACAGCTCGGCCATCGATACCCGTAGCCCTCGCCGCTCGGCCTGTCGCGCGAGACCGAGGGCGATGCCATGGACATCGTCGATCGCGGAGGCGCCGGCCAGTACGACCTGCGAGACGGCCTTGCCGTTGCCGCGCGCCCGCAGATTGTCGAGAAGCACCGCGTACGTATCACCTTCGGCTCCGCCTGCGATCGGCGCCGCGACGCGCCCCCTGTCCGATCGCGCGTTCGTTGGTGGCAGCCTCGAGGCCGCAGCCTCGCCGTCGACAACCAACTCATGGCCGCGCTCTGCTGCCGGCACCAGATCGACGTCGGCTCGTTCGAGGCGGTACCGCTCGAGCGTTTCCATGTACTCACTCATTGGGCCCTCGTAGCGACGCGCCATCAGCTGCTGCAGGCGCCGGTAAGCGTAGCACCGTACCGACGGCCACGCGCTCCGGCGCAGAGATGTTCGGATTGGCCCGCATCACCCGATCAACAAGCTCGGGGGTGTAGCCGCCATAGGCCGACAGGATGACACGATAGAGATTCTCCCCCGCACGAATCGTGACCGTACGCTCGCCCGCCGTCCCGGCCTTGCGCGGCCGCACCTCGGAAGGCCGGGGTGCGGGGGCCGGCTCGAGAGCTCGAGCGGCGTCGAGGCGGATGACGGGCATCGGTTCGTTGGCGGCACCGCCGGCGACCGCCTTGGCCACCTGCGTGCCGCGCGGCGTAGACGTCGATTGGACCGGAGCGCTGCGCGCCGCCGCGGTGGCGGCTCGTGCAACCCGCGCGGCAGCCGGCTGTCGCGCCCCGCCTGATCCCGGCTGGGTCTGTGCCACAGCGACGAGAGCCTCGGATTCACGCTCCGCACGGCGCACGACCGGGTGCGCAACCGCGGCCACGGGGGCTGCCACGGAGGGTGCTGCGGCTGCGCCAGAACCAGTGGCTTCACGCTCCGCGCCAGACGTGGGCAGGTACGCGGAAAAAGCCAGGGCAGCGCCGGCAACCACAACGGCAGCCGTCGCGAGAGTCCGGGCCAGCCTCTGTGAGCGACTCCGCCCTACGTGCCGCGGCTCCTCGTACTCGCCAGCGCGGTCGTCGCCCAGGGCTTCCCCTCCCCTCACTGGGGCCTGTTGCGACCGGCTCACTCCAAGATCGCTCAGCGCGGCGCGCATCACGGGCAGGTCGACGCGCGGGACGTCGCGCGCAAAGGCGAGCAGCAACGCATTGTGGCAGGCGATATTCATCCGTCGCGGGATGCCGTCGCTGCGCCTGACGGCCAGCCGCAGGGCCGCCGGCGTGAAGAGCTCGGCCGATCCGCCGCCGGTCTGAAGACGATGCTCGATGTACGCACGAGATGCGCGCTTGTCGAGACGCCCTAGGTTGCACCGCACGGCGACGCGCTCGGCCACCTGCCTCAGCCCGGGGCGAGACAGCTTCTCGTCGAGCTCGGGCTGCCCGACCAGGATCACCTGCAACAGCTTCTGGTCGTAGGTCTCGAAGTTACTGAGCAGCCTGAGCTGCTCGAACGCTTCGTCGGAGAGGTCCTGCGCCTCGTCGATGACGACGGCGACCACCTGCCCCTTCTCGTAGCAGCCGAGCAAGAAGGCGTTCAGGCTGGTCAGCAGGGAGTGCTCGTCAGCGTCGTCGTAGTCGACGCGCAGGTCTTCGAGAATGCTGCGCAGGATCGACTCGTAGGAGCGCATCGTGTTGGCGACGAAGGCGGTGTGGACATCGGGGCCGAGGTCGGTGAGCAAGCGGTACAGCAACGTCGTCTTGCCGGTGCCGACCTCGCCGATCATGACGATGAAGCCGCGACGCTCCAGCAGTCCCACCTGCAGCGCGGCCAGCGCTTCGCTGTGACAATGACTGGCGTACAGGCGCGCGGGGTCGGGCGTGAGCGCGAACGGCTGCGACGCGAGACCGAAATGGCGCAGGTACATCACGTGGTCGCCACGCTTGCTGGACACGGGCCCTGTCATGCACGCACGATTGCCAGCACGTCGAGCCCGCTGAGACGCTGGGCGTGGGCATACCCTTTGACCGACGGGTCGGTCCAGTCGAGCGCATAGGCGGCCATCAAGCCGGCGGCGAGACTCATGATGGCGCCGATAATCAGTGCGAGCTGTTTGCTCGAAGGCTCGGGCTTGCTCGGCGGCGTCGCAGCCTCGGCGACCTGCACGTTGACGATCCTCGACTGGTCGAGCGCACTGGAAAATCGCGCTGCTTCTTCCTTTCGCCGGTAGGTGAGATACGCCTCACGGGCTATCAGCGCCTCGTTGTCCAGCGCTTCGCGCTCGGCCGATGCGGCGTCGATGCGCGTAAGATCAGCGACCAGCGCCACCATCTGCTTCGACAGAGATTCCTTGACGGCAGTCGCGGCCGCGATGTCGGCGCGCGCCGCGATCAGGTCGGCCCGGATGGCCTCGTACGCCGAATCGGGGGCAAAGTTGCCGCGACCAGCGTGAGACCGCTCCTCGGTGAGCAGCGCATTGAGATGGGCGAGCTGCATGTCAACGTCTCGAACCTTGCCGCTCGTGGCGGAGAAACGCGAGAGCACCGCGATCCGCTCCACCTCGAGCTCGACGATCTTGGTGCGCAGCATCTGGGCCGACTCGCTCTCGAAAGGCTCGGCGGCGGTTGGGCCGCGCCCGGTGAGCCGACGCATTTCGCCATCGAGGTACGAATCGCGGGCGCTGGCCTGTGCGAGGCTGGTCTCGGCTTCGACGTGCGCCAGCCGCAGCTCCGACAGGCGTGCACCGAACGTCTCGGCGTCTGCGAACGCGTAGCCACTGCCGGGCTGATCGTCGAACGCTTCGAGCGCCGCCCGGGCCTGATCGTATCGTTCGCCGAGGATGCGCCCCTGATCCTGGTAGAACTTGTGGGCGGTAGCCTCGGCCCGCATAGCAGCGTAGCGGTCGATATGGGTGGCCAGGAGCTCGTTGACGAACTCTGCAACCCATGCGGGGTCACGACCGGTATAGGAAACCTCAATCAGACTGGAACGACTGATGGGCGCGACGCTCAGGTTCTCCACGACCTCGTCTACCCAGTAGTCGATGGGATCGGCATCGCCGATCCCGTGCATGTACCGATACAGTGCGCCGGGAGCGCCAAGCGTAGCGTGCAGCAGCTCCGACGCCCATCCCTCGGCCTCGTCGTCAGCGCCGGCGGCGCTCGCATGGTCGGCCATGTAGGGCGCGAGCACGGCACGCACGAGGTCACGGCTCTTCAGTAGCGCCACATGCGAGTTGAGGTCGGCGTCGTCAGCGTGCGCCAGGGTGGACTTGGCATTGGCGTCAGGGGAGACGGTCACGCGCGCACGCAGCTCGGCGAGGAGCAGCTTGGCGGTCGCGTTGTAAGACGGAGGCGCGAGCCACGCCAGCACGGCGGCGGTCAGCGTCCCCACCACGGTAACAGCGATCACGACGCGCCGATGGCGCAGCACCGGCGCCACGATCTCGCGGAACGAGACCGCCTGCTCTTGCCGAAACTCGTCGCGCTCGTCCACTACGCCTGCCTCAGCCAGCTCTCCGGCATCTCCACCGGCATCTCTCGCTCGAGCATTCTCAGCAGCACCAGAACCCGCTCGCGACTCGGTACTCGCCGCTCGATGATCGCGTGTAGCCCCTTGAACGGCCCGCGCGCGACGCGAACCGCGCGACCGCGCTCACGCTGGCCCAGTGGACGGATCACGCCATCGGAGTCTTCCTGCTCGCGCAGATACTCGACGACAGCGCCGGGAAGCACCGCGGGCTCGACATCGCAGGTCACGACCCCCTTCACGCCCGGGGTCCAGATCGCCTTGTAGTAGTCCTCGGGCAGCTCGAGCTCGGCGAATACGTAGCCGGGAAACATCGGTCTGACCGGGCTACCGACGGCCGGTGGTGGCCATTCCTCAATCAGCGGGACGTAGGTCGCGACGCCGCGCCGGCCCAGGTGAATCTGGGCCAGACGTTCGCGGTGCTGCTTGGCTTCAAGTGCGTACCAGTTCATAGGGGCCACCGCAGTCCACTCGAGCGGGGTGGGCGATATGGCTCCGCCACCCGACGTTCCGCGCGGAACTCGGTAGCGACGGGGATAGCCCTGCCTCCCGACCCTCATTCTCCTGTCTCGACCGCCCAGGTGGCGGTCGAGCGTTTCAGCCTTCGCGACTGGCGCGCCGGATCCGGTCGTCCAGAGCGCTGCCCAGCCTTCCAAATGCCGCAAAATTCAGGTGCCCGAGACTCGACAGCTCCTCGTCGGTGAGCGGCAGGCCGATGACCTTCACCGTCGCCACCGGATCGGAGCGGAACTGATCCCGAAACCCCTCGTCACAGAGCAAACGCCCCAGGACGATCTCTACTGTCTGCTGCGACACGCTTTTCGCTTCTCCGACAGCGGGCGCTGCTCGCACACCGCGGTGTAGATTGGCAAAGCAAAAGCCTTGCCACCTGCACCAGCACCCGCTTCACCCGGCAAATCGCGTACACAGCTCACCGCGATGGGTGAACCGACTTCGCGGCTCGCGGACGAAATGATCCCACTCGCCGCCGGCGCGCGCACTGACGCGCGCCGCGCGGGCATTTCGCTCGCGGAGCAAATGACCTCGCCTGGACGAGATGATCCGCGCCGAGAGCTACGTCCTACTTCAGTTTCAGTGCGAGGCTTCCGAACGGCCCGGGCCCGGGCGTTTGAAGCCGTACTTCCTGATCCGGTACTTCAAGGTTGCTCGTGTGATTCCCAGCAGTCCTGCCGCGGCCGTGATGCTGTAGTCGCTGCGCTCGAGCGCCTGCAACGTGAGCGACTTCACCAGAGCCTCGAGATCCAGCCCTTCCGCGGGCAAGCTCCACGATCGGGTCGTGGCAGCCTGCACGGAAACGACTCCGGAAGAGCTGTCGTGCTTGCGGAAGTCCTGCGATGTGAGGAGGTTGCCGCGGCTGACGATGACCGCGTACTCGATCGCATTGGCAAGCTGACGAACGTTGCCTTTCCAGTGGGTACTCTTGAGATAGCCGACGGCCTCGCGCGAGAGCCCGGCCACGCGCTTGCCCACCTGGCCCGTGAGCTGGCTCAGAAAGTGCTGCGCGAGCGGAAAGATGTCCTCGGAGCGCTCACTCAGCGCCGGCACGCGCACGGGCACGACGTGCAGCCGATAGTAGAGATCCTCACGAAACTTGCCGGTTTCGACCATGCGCTCGAGCTGAGCGTTGGTGGCGGCAATCACGCGTACGTCGGCCTCGACCGGCTCGACGGCACCGACGGGATAGAAGGTATGGTTCTCGAGGAAGCGCAGGAGCTTGGCCTGCAAGGTGGGGCTCATCTCACCGATCTCGTCGAGAAAGACCGTTCCGCCGCGACATTTCTCGAGCAGGCCGGCCTTGTCGTGCATCGCACCCGTGAATGCACCGCGCTTGTAGCCGAACAGCTCGCTCTCGAGCAGGCCATCAGGAATGGCCGCGCAATTGATCGAAACGAAAGGCTTATCGTGCCTCAGGCTATTGCGGTGAATGGCCTTCGCAACGATCTCTTTGCCGCTGCCGCTCTGGCCTGTGATGAGAACCGTGCAGTCCAGCGGCGCAACCCGAACCGCGAGCTCCAGAGTTTGGTAGAAGGCGGGTGACCGACACACGATGCCTTCGAGGTCGTAGCGGTCGAACAGGCGCTTGAGCCCCGGCCGGTAGCTCGCGACGGCTTGCGGCCTGGCTGCGTCGCAAGCCAGCTCGACCAGCCGACTACGATCGAGAGGCTTTTCCAGGAAGTCGACCGCGCCGGCCTTCACCGCCGCGACGGCCAACGCCGTGGGGTTTACTTCGGTGAAAAGCGCGACGTCGGCATCGGAGTTCACGGTTCGAATTCGGCACAGCAGCTCGATTCCGTCGTACTCGGGCAGCCGCACCTCGCTGAAAGTAAAGGGAATCGAAGCCCGCTCGTGGGCGCTCATCGCCTCCGACGGAGTGCGGGCCTCGAGTACCTCGAGACCAGCCTCGCCTAGCCATCTCCCACAAGCACGCAGGTCGTCACCATCGGGGCTGACCACTAGAACAGGACTGGCTTGCTCGATCATCCCTCTGCCTACCCGCCCAAGACTCTCCGAGGCGCGCCTTGCGCGCCCGCAATCCCGCGAACTTCCTACCTGCCCTGCCTGGCTACTTCGACCAGACAGCGCGGGACCAATCAGTCTGTTGATGAGCACTCGGAGGGACCCCCCTCATGTTTGCTGGCTGGGGGAGAGTCCCCCGAGCCGCCGAGTGCGCGACGCTCGCTTGATATGTGAAACAGGGGCCGGTGGTCAAGGGGAATCGGCCGGTTCTCGACGCGCTGCTGGAGGCGCTGCCCCACATCGGCCACGGCGAGCCCGATCCGTCTGTGCGTAAGTGCCTGTCCTGGTGTGCAATTTTGTCCGCGCCCGTTGACGCGAAGCGCCACGACGATCTGTGCAAAAAAAGAGAAAAACTACCGATCGACCAAGGTCTGATCTCGATGGCCCCTGGCTCGAACGCGGTGGGTGGCTGGCTACACCCCCGACGCCCCGCCACCGGCCGGCTTCGCCGCGTCTAGCGCCTCCTGCATCCCCCGCATCACCGCCTTGGGATCGCTGGTGTTGTAGAAGTAGAGGTAGTTCGAGCGCTTCTCGTGGATGTCCGGCTGCAGCTCGCCGTCGGGGGTCAGGAAATAGGTCCGCGGGATGTACTCGCCGTCGGGCTTGTACTTCGCGCTGACCGCCGGGTTGCCGTCGCGCTCGACCCGGATCATGACGAACTTCTTCGTCATCTCCACGAGCGCAGGGTCCTTGAAGACCTGGCTGTAGCGCTGACAGTGCGGGCACCACTCGGTGTAGAAGACAAGACACACCGGCTTGTTGCCGCTCTTCGCCACCGCCAGGCCTTCGTCGTACCCCTGCCAGTCGATGGCCGCGTCGTTCCAGTCGTTCGCGGCGACGGCCACACCGGCGACGAGCGCGACGAGGCAGAAGACGACGGCAGGCACGACGCGACGGTAGCGACGCGCGGCGCGGCCGGATGAACGATCGCTCATGGACATCTCCTTTGCTCTCCGATGCTACGGTGGCCTCGCCGGGCTGGCAACATCGCCTCGCGCGAAGCGCACGCCGCCGGCTTCATCCACGCCCCTCGCGCGCGCGCAACGTCGCCAGGATCCGGGCGTGCTCGTCGCGGGTCAGTCGGTAGTCACGCGCGAACCAGACCGCCGCGGCCAGGAACACGGCGGGCACCACCGAGGCGAGGAGCCTGATCGTCCACAGCGTCGCCTGTGAGTCGTGGCCCGGCTCGGCCAGCCCGACGACATCGAGCGCGAGCAGCGCCAGCCACACCGCCACCGCGCCTCCCAGCTTGCGAAGAAACGTGAACACGCCGTTGTACAGCCCTTCGCGTCGCTCGCCGGTGGCAAGATCATCCTCGTCGATGACGTCGCCGATCATGGCCCACGGCATGAGATCGACCACCGCGAACCCCATCCCGGCCCACGGGGCGAATATGAGCATCGTCCAGGTGGGCCAGCCGGGCTGGGCGACGAGCAGCAGCAGCAGCGACGCCATCCACCACAGCGAGCCGACGGTGAAGATGGTGGCCTTGTCGGTGTTGCGCGACAGATGCAGCCAAAACGGCAACGAGAGCACGACGCTGGCGAGGAACAGCAGCATCATGGGCTCGAAGAATCCCGAACGCCCGATCCAGCGGGTCATGTAGATGATCAGCATCGCGCCCATGAGATCCATGGCGATGCGGCCACACAGGTACAGCGCCATGAGCACGCGAAACGTCTGATGGCGCACCACCACCTTCAGCCCCTCGACCACACCGAGGTCGACCGAGCGCAGCTGGAAGTTCGGGCGCTCGAAGCTGACGCGGTGCACCGCGAGCCACGGCAGCACCATGATCACACCCACGATCGCTCCCGCCGCCGCGAATCCGTCGACGCCGCCGCCGAACAGGTTCGCCAGCGGCCGCATTCCGATGGCGGCCGCGATGCCGAGCACCGAAGCCGCGTTGCGATACGTGTTCAGCGACGTGCGCTCGTCGTAGTCCAGCGCCATCTCCGGCAGCAGCGCGAGGTACGGAACCGACAGGACCGTCGTGAAGATACTCAGCAAGCTGTAGAGAACGGCGTAGTACGCGAACAGCCCCCACTGCGAGGCGAGCGGCGGTGCGCTCCACAGCAGCGCGAACGTCAGCCCGAACGGGACCGCGCCGATCAGGAAGTAAGGCCGGCGGCGGCCCCAGCGCCAGCGCGTCACGTCGGACAGACGACCCATCGCCGGATCGGTGATCGCATCCACGGTGCGACCGATCAGCGGCACCAGGCCTGCCAGCGCCGGCCGCATGCCGATCACCTCGAGCAGGTAGTACGTCGCGAAGATCATCGACAGCGAGACCAGGACAGTGTTGACCGTGAAATCGCCGAGCGCGTAGACGCTCTTCGTGGTCGCCGATAGCGGCCTGCTCTGACGCTCGTCGTGCACGTTGGTGCTTCGGACGGGCCGCTCGGGCGTGCCCCATCCGGGTCCCGACGGCGGGCGGGCCGACCGGGCCGGCAATTATCCTTCGGTCCACCTATTCAACCAAGTCGGCGCACGCATACAATGGACCGGCGGCCGGAATCTCCGGCCCGGCATTCGCTCGGGAGCTCTACGATTTGGGACTGCTCGACTGGCTGAGAGGCCGATCCACCGCCGACGGCGAGCGCGCCGCGCCGGCCACGTCCGCCGTGCCCACGGCGATGGAAACGGCGACGCCCGGGAACGGTGACGAGCCCGTCTCACCGGCGATCGATGACACCGCAGACCACCTCGACCGGGTGCTGCACGCCGGCGAGGTCGACGATGGCATGACCGCGCTGGCCGCGATCGACGATCACGCCTCGCTCATGCGGGTGGTCACCACCGCGCATCTTCTGCCGCTTCGCAAAGCAGCCCTGGACCGGATCACCGACGAAGGCGAGCTCGCCGCCGTGGTGCGCTCGGATCTCGACGGCGCCATCCGTCAGCGCGCGCTGAAACGCATGACGTCGACCGAGGAGCTGGCGGCCGTGGCCGCCGAGACGATCGACGCTTCGCTGGGCAAGGCGGCGGTCCGCAAGCTCGCCGGCTCGCCGTTGCTGGTCGATATCGCACGCACCTGCCGGGCGCGCGCGGTTGCACAGCAGGCGGTGTCGATGATCGGCGACCAGAAGCAGCTGCGTGACGTCGCGACCGGAGCCGGCGACCTGGTGGTCGCGAAGATGGCGGTGAAGAAGATCAGCGACCAGGGCTTGCTCGTCGAGGTGGCCGAATCCAACGCCGACGAGCTAGTGTGCCGGGCCGCGGTTAAGCGCATGCGCGACCAGCGCGCGCTCGCCGACGTGGTGTTGCACGAGGGCGCGAAGCCCGTGCGTCTTCGAGCCACAGAGAAGCTCACCGACCAGGGTGCGCTCGCCGACATCGCCACCCGCGACGCCGACGCCGACGTGCGCCACGCCGCGCTCGACCGGCTTGACGACGAGCAGGTGTTGGTGGCCGTGGCGCGCGACGACCCCGAGCACGAGCTGCGTCACATCGCGGTAGACAGGCTGGAGAGCGCCGACGCGCTGCTGACGGTCGCGACATGCAGCGAGCATGCCGACGCGCGGCTGGCGGCGGTGCGCCGAGTTCGCGATCGGGCCACGCTCACGGCGATCGCGAAGCGCGACGACGATGCTGCCGTACGCAAGGCCGCCGCCCACCGCGTCCGAAGCCGCGCGATGCTCACCGACATCGCCGAGAACGGACACCATGCCGATGCGCGCGCGATCGCCGTCCGCAAGCTCAAGGACACCTCGCACATGGGCACCATCGCGCTCGACGACGAGGACCCGCGCGTGCGCCAGGCTGCGGTGCGCAAGATCGACAAGCAGGAGCTGCTGTGTGCGATCGCGCGCGTCGACGGCGACTGGCACGTGCGTCGCGCCGCGGTCGAACGCATCGACGCCGGCGCCGAGCTGTGCGAGCACGCCAAGAACGACGAGGACTGGCAGGTGCGCGAGGCGGCAGTGATACGCATCGACGACCGCGACACGCTCGTCAACCGCGCCAAGTGGGATCCGTCGTGGCAGGTGCGCAAGGCCGCCGTCGCGAGGCTCGACGATCAGGCGGTGCTCGCGAACCGGGCCAAGAGCGACGACGACTGGGGCGTGCGGTGCGAAGCGCTGGCCAGGCTCGACGACCAGGCCCTCATCGCCAACCGCGCACAGTGGGACGACGACGCGCGCGTACGGCGGGCGGCCGTTGCCCGCCTCGACGACGCCGCGCTGCTCGCGAGGATCAGCTCCAGCGACGACGACGAATCGGTGCGCCAGGCGGCGGCCGGTCTCACCAGGCCGGCCCCGGCCGACGCCCCCGCCACCGACGACGAGCGGACCGAGTAGGCCCGGCCACCCACCGAACTACGGCTAGATTGTTCCGACGGCCGGTGGCACAGTCGACGATGCCGGCCACCGCCGGTAACCATCGATGTCGAGCAAATCGGGCCCGTCGTTCTGGTCGCACATGCAGCAGTACATCCTCACCGGTGTGCTGACGGTCATCCCGATCTGGGTCACGTGGCTGGTCGCGAGCTTCCTGTTCGGCCTGCTCTCGCGCTGGGGCACGCCGGTGGCCTCGGCGCTGGCGGAAAAAGTATCCGCCTACCCTGCCCTCGGATTCCTGCTCCACCCCTGGTTCCAGACGGCCATAGGCGTGTTCTGGATGCTCGCCGCGCTCTACGTGCTCGGCTGGATCGCCACCCGCGTGATCGGCCTGCGGGTGATCGCCGCGTTCGACTCGATCATGGCGCGGATCCCGTTCGTGCAGACGATCTACGGTTCCACGAAGAAGCTGGTGGCCGCGCTGCAGCGCAAGCCCGACGGCGTGCAGCGCGTGGTGCTCATCGAGTTCCCCTCGCCCGACATGAAGACGGTGGGCTTCGTCACGCGCACGTTCAAGGACGCCGAGACGGGCGAGGAGCTGGCCGCCGTGTACGTTCCCACCACGCCGAACCCGACGTCCGGCTACCTCGAGATCGTGCCGCTGTCCAAGGTGGTCTCGACCGACTGGACGATGGACGACGCGATGAGCTTCATCATCTCGGGCGGCGCGCTCGCCCCCGACACGCTCAACTACCACAAGGCGCCCGTCATCCCGCCCCGCAAGAAGACCGGTTAGCGGTCGAGCAGGTCGGTACGTTCGGCGCCCTCGAACGTCTTGCGCAGGGCCTGGTAGTCCTCGGGCGCGAACGGCCGGTACGCCTTGTCGCCACGCTCGCGCCAGAACACGGCGTCTTCGACCCGGTCGGGGTGGAAGTGCGCCGCCTTGAGATGGCGCACGAGGATCTTCTGCGTGCCGGTGTACTGGAAGTCGTCAACCACGCGCACGAAGTCCGGGAACCACTTGCGGTCCATGCCGCCGGCCGAGATCTGCCCCTCGCAGAACTCGAAGAAGCCGGCCGGATCGAACGACGCCCCGTCGCCTAGCTTGACCGCGGCCATGACGAGCTCGTCGGAAACCGCACACGGCACGCCGTAGGCGGCGGCGAGCACGATGTCGGGATGTTCGGAGATCAGACGCGCCACCTGCAGGGCCGAGAAGTTCTCGCCGTCCTTGCGGATCCAGTCGTCGGTGCGGCCGTCGAAGTACAGGTAGCGCTTGCCGTCGCGCACCAGCACGTGGCCGAGGTCGCCGGAGTGGTACACTCCGTCGCGGTACTTCGAGATGTCGGCGTCGGGGTTGTCGAAATAGCCCTGGAACAGTCCCTTGTCGGCCCCGACCTTGCAGATCTCGCCCACCGCATCGTCGTAGTTCGTCATCTTGCCATCGGCGTCCAGCTCGGCCGGCGGACACGGCACGGCCTTGGGATCGAGGATCTGCACTGTCTCGTCGGTGATCTCGCCGACACTGCCACGCGGATCCCCCTTACGACGAAACGTGCTGATCGCCGCCTCGGTCGAACCGTACAGCTCGAACATGTCCTCGAGCCCCAGCCAGTCGATGAACCGGTCGATGTCGGGCGGTGACGCGCCGTTGCCGACGGCGTACTGCAGGTGGTTGTCCGGATGGTCGGTCACCTCGGCGCGGATGCGCGCCTCGTCACCGTCGTACTGACCGGCGATCGACGCGAGCACGTAGTGAACCGGCTCACCCACGTAGTTCCAGTACGTCACACCGTACTTCAGGATGTCGGGCACGAAGCTGCTCGCACTGAAGCGCTCACGTATCCCCATGCCGCCGCCGACCCAGAACGCCGGCATGAAGCCCACGAACATCGAGTTCGAGTGGAACAGCGGCATGCAGCCATAGCCGACGTCGTCCTGGCCGAGCTCCATCTGCGCGGAAACGGCGAGTCCGGTGAAACAGAGCTTCGCGTGATTGTTGTTGATGCCCTTGGGCAGCCCGGTGGTGCCCGAGGTGTAGATGACCATGAGGTTGTCCTCCATGGTCACGTTGACGTCGGGTAACTCGAGGCTGGCATCCGGGCCGCCCGCCTCGGCATCGACACACGCCATCAGATCGGCGCCCGCCGGCACCTCGCCTCCCTGCGTGGGAAGCACCAGGATGTTCTCGGCGGCGATCGAGCCGAGCTGATCGCGGACACGGTCGACCTCTTCGAGATAGCGCTCGTCGACCACCAGCAGGCGTGCCCGCGACTGGGCGAGCACACCGGCCAGCGTCTCCCCGCGCAGCCCGGTGTTGATGCCGAACAGCGTGAGGCCCGCGATGCCACAGCCGCCGTAGAGGGAAAGCAGCTCGAGGTGGTTGTCGAGAATCATCGCCACGTGGCCGGGTCGCCGCTCGTCGATCGCGCCCAGGCGCCCGAGCAGGAAGTGGGCCAGCCGCGTCGACTGGTCGCGGAACTGCCTGTAGGTCCAGCTGCGCTCGTGCTGGCGCAGGAACACGCGGTCGGCCGCCTCCGGATGCTCTGCGCGGGCCTGGATCTGCGCCCGCACGGTGAAGTCGGCTTCGAACTTGAGTGGTTCGTTCGGCACGGCTCGTTGTCCCCTCGATCTATGGTCGCGGCCCCCGGCGGCCGCGGGTCTGGCCCGGCAAAACGCGAACTTTAGCGAGAAGGCGTGGGTAGAGTCCAGGCGGCAGACGCCGCACAACCGTGCACACCGAAATCTCTGGTAGAAGGCCCGTGTATCAATTTGATACGATTTTTGGTGAGGCGCACAGCGGCCGCCACCCGAGGCGGCCCGCGCCGGACCCGATGCTGAACCCGAGAAAGAGCGCGTTTTCGCGCCTGACGTGCCGGCCCGGCCGTGCGACGCTAGTGCTGGCCGTGGCGCTGGGCCTGGTCTCGGGCTGCGCGACCTACCGGCCCGCGGTCGCGCCCACCGACGGTCCCGTTCAGGGCGATCTCGCCGGCGGCACCTACACCGCGCCCGACGGCGACTTCAGCGTGCGAGTCCCGCCGGTCTTCGTCGACTGGCGTCGCGGCGAGCAGGGCCGCGCGTGGCAGGACCGCCGCACCCCGCTCACACTGCACGCCGACCTGCGCGTGGAAGACGGAAGCGACGAGCTCGACGGTGCGGAGGTGGGCTGGGTGATGTTCGGGCCCTCGCGCTGGCACGAGGACGAGATCTACCACGTCGTGCTCGCCAGCCCCGAGCCATTCCGGCGCTACGACGACCTCGACCGCTACGCGGACGATGTGGTCGCGGGCTATATCGACCAGTACGACACGCAGTACGAAGGCGCCGCGCGTCGGCTGGTGCGCAAGCACGTCGAGACCGGCGGCTACCACGCCGTCTACAGCGCGTATCGATACGACTTCGAGGCAGGCTCGTCGGTGACGCAACGCCCGTACCGCTTCTACACCTCGTTCTGCGTGTTCAGCGTGCCGGGGCACCGGCTCGCCACGGTGATGATCGAGCAACGTCCGAGCCCTGCGGAGAGCGGCGGCCGCAACCTCGACGCCTGGCGCGAGCGCGGCCTCAAGAGCGGCGGCTGCTGGGACGAGTGGATCGAGACGCTCGAGTTCACCGCACCGCGACCGGCACCGGTCGCGTTCAAGTAACAAAACGAGGAAGCCCCGCCCGACGTCCGACCGTCGGGCGGGGCTCCGATGCCAGCGCGCTGGCGGAAGAGCGCGCTAGCGAAGCAGGGGGGCCGCGCTCGACGTCGTGATCGACTCGTCGTCGACCTCACCCGGTGCGGCCTCGTCTGACGTCGCCTCCGTCGTCGAACCTGCGGGCGCCGCGAACACCCTGGCACGGCGCCGGCGGTCCGGCGTGGTGACGACGGCCGGTTGCGAGATCGTGCAGCTGGTGAGACAGCCGTCCGCCTCGCTCGCGTTGCCGTCATCACACTGCTCACCGTTGTCGATCACCCCGTCGCCGCAATCGGGCAAGGTGCAGGTCGTACGGCAGGCGTTGGCGGCGTCGTCGTTGTTGAGGTGGCCGCTGTCGCACTCCTCAACGCCGGCATGGATGAAGCCGTCACCGCAGCTGGCGGCCATGCAGCCATTGCGACAGGCATCGTGATCGGAGCCGTTGCCGTCGTCGCACTCCTCGCCCAGGTCGGTGACACCGTCGCCGCAAACCGGGAACACGCAGCTCGTGCGGCAGGCGTCGGAGTCCGCATTGGAGTTCGCGTCGCCTGCATCACATTCCTCGACCCCGGCGTACACGTGACCGTCACCGCAGCGCGCAGGCGCGCAGTCGGTCAGGCAGCTGTCCGAATTCGACGAGTTGCCGTCGTCGCATTCCTCGCCGTTGTCGATGATGCCGTCACCGCAGGCAGGGAGAACGCAAGCCGTGCGGCACGTGTTCGGCGACGTCATGCTGTTCGATTCGCCGCTGTCGCACTCCTCGACGCCGGCACGGATGAAGCCGTCGCCGCACGCGGCGATCGCGCAGCCCGTGACGCAGTAGTCGTTGTTCGACGTATTGCCGTCGTCGCACTCCTCGCCGGGATCGGTCACACCATCGCCACAGATGGCGGGCTCGCAGTTGTTCCGGCAGCGGCCGGGCTCGACGTCGGAGTTCGCCTCGCCGTCGTCGCACCCCTCGAGCCCCTCGCGCACGAAGCCGTCGCCGCACACGGCCAGCGCGCAGTCCACGAGGCACGCGTCGCCGTTCGAGGCGTTGCCGTCGTCGCACTGCTCACCGTTGTCCGTCACGCCGTCGCCGCACACCGGCAGCGTGCAGCCCGTGCGGCACGCGTTGGGCCCTGAGTCGGTGTTCGCGTCGCCGTTGTCGCACTCCTCGACGCCGGTATGAATGAAGCCGTCACCGCAGCCGGACGGCTCGCAGGTCGCCAGGCACGCATCGGAGTTCGACTCGTTACCGTCGTCGCAGAGCTCGCCGGCGTCCGTGACGCCGTCGCCACAACGTGGGAACAGGCAACGCGTGCGGCAGCGATCGGGTTCGGTATCGGAATTGGCCACGCCGGCGTCACAGGCCTCGACGCCCTCGCGCACGAAGCCGTCACCGCATGCGGCGGCCTCGCACGTACCGAGACACTCGTCGGCGTTCGAGGCATTGCCGTCGTCACAGGCCTCGCCAGCGTCGGCAACACCGTCGCCGCAACGGGCGGGCACGCAGCTCGTGCGACAGCTGTTCGGCTCGGTGTCGGAGTTCGCGTCGCCCGAGTCGCACTGCTCGACCCCGTCCTGGACGAAGCCGTCGCCACAGCTGGCGACCTCGCAGCTCTGCAAGCAGGCGTCGGAGTCCGACGTGTTGCCGTCATCGCAGATCTCGTCGCCGTCGACGACCCCGTCGCCGCATACCGGCTCGGTGCAGTCGGCGCGGCACGTATCCGGCATCGTGTCGGAGTTCGCATCGCCCGCGTCGCAGGCCTCCACGCCCTCTTGCACGAAGCCGTCACCGCAGCTCGCGACCTTGCAGCTCGTGAGACACTCGCCGGCATCGGAATTGGCCGGCCCGGCATCGCAGGCCTCGACGTCGATCTGCACGAAGCCATCGCCACACGCGGCGACCTGGCAGCTGTTCAGGCACGTGTCCGCGTTCGACTCGTTCGCGTCGTCGCAGGCCTCGATGCCTTCCTGCACCACACCGTCACCGCAGGCGGCAGCCTCGCAGGTATCGAGACAGGCATCGGAGTTTGACGCGTTGCCGTCGTCGCACGCCTCGCCCTCATCCGCCACACCGTCACCGCAGCGGGGAAGCTCGCAGGTGGTACGACAACCATCGGGCTCGATGTCGGAATTGGCCACGCCGGCATCGCACTGCTCGACGCCTTCCTTGAGGAACCCGTCACCGCAGCTGGCAGCCTCGCAGGTATCGAGGCAGAGGTCACCGTTCGACGCGTTGCCATCGTCGCACGTCTCGCCCATGTCGATCACGCCGTCGCCGCAGGCAGCCGAGACGCAGTTCGTGCGGCAGCCATTCGGCTCGCTGTCGGAGTTCGCGGCCCCGGCGTCACACTGCTCGGAGTTCTCGCGAATGAAGCCGTCGCCGCAGCTCGCCACGGTGCAGGCCTCGAGACAGTAGTCCGTATTCGACTCATTGGCGTCGTCACAGGCCTCGCCGGCGTCGACCACGCCGTCGCCGCACATCGCCGCCACGCAGCTCGTGCGACAACCGTTCGGCGTCGTGTCGGAGTTGGCCTCACCGGCATCGCACTGCTCGAAGCCGTCCTGGACGTAGCCGTCCCCGCAGCTCGCGATGTCGCAGTTCGTCAGACACACGTCGGAGTTCGAGAGGTTGCCGTCATCGCAGGCCTCGGCGCCGTCGACGACGCCGTCACCGCATGTCGACTCGGTACAGTCGGAGCGGCACGCATCGGGCATCGAGTCGGAGTTGGCGTCGCCCGCGTCGCAGGCCTCCACGCCCTCCTGCACGAAACCGTCGCCGCAACCGGCGATCTCACAGCTGTCGAGACAGGCGTCCGTGTTCGATTCGTTGCCGTCGTCGCAGGCCTCGCCCTCGTCGGCCACGCCGTCGCCGCAGCCTGCGAGCACGCAGCTCGTGCGGCACCCGTTCGGCTGGCCATCGGAGTTCTTCTCGCCGGCATCGCACTGCTCGAAGCCTTCCTGGACGAAGCCGTCGCCGCAGCTGGCGATCTCGCAGGTCGTCAGGCACACATCGGCGTTCGACGCGTTCCCGTCATCGCAGGCCTCGTCGCCGTCGACGACACCGTCGCCGCAGACCGGCTCGGTGCAGTCGGCCCGGCATGCATCGGGCATCGTCTCGGAGTTCGCATCGCCCGCATCGCAGGCCTCCACGCCCTCTCGCACGAAGCCGTCGCCGCAGCTCGCGACCTGGCAGCTCGTCAGGCACTCGCCCGAGTCGGAGTTGGCCGCGGCCGCATCACAGGCTTCGACGTCGGCCTGCACGAAGCCGTCGCCGCAGCTCGCCGCCTCGCAGGTGTCGAGGCACGCATCCACGTTAGACTCGTTGGCGTCATCGCAGGCCTCGCCGGCATCCGTGACACCGTCACCGCAGACCGGCTCGGTGCAGTCGGCCCGGCATGCATCGGGCGTCGTGTCGGAGTTCGCGTCGCCCGCGTCGCAGGCCTCCACGCCCTCTCGCACGAAGCCGTCGCCGCAGCTCGCGACCTGGCAGCTCGTCAGGCACTCGCCCGAGTCGGAGTTGGCCGCGGCCGCATCACAGGCTTCGACGTCGGCCTGCACGA